>Ga0213838_1001029_pt1 | contig 15797 bp, 17 predicted proteins | sample SWPATP13_FD_160577 | JGI IMG/M metagenome (GOLD analysis project Ga0213838, IMG submission 160577) | Coastal seawater microbial communities from Marineland, Florida, United States - SWPA TP1 #3 | ecosystem: Environmental > Aquatic > Marine > Coastal | place: USA: Florida | collected 2016-08-06 | reverse complement strand
TCTTTACGAGTAATTTAAGTGACGGAGATTCCCCTTCAGTCATTTGAGCGAGAAGGTAATCAAAGTCATCGGCATGGTAAGCGGGAATGAGCCGCTCGGCTAAAGATAGAATTTCAGATTGCTGCATATATTTCTGTTAAAGTGAAAGTGTCTTTTTGTTATCGACTAGTTGTAATTGATCTTTAAGTATAAGTGATATTTGTTCAACTTTTATTTTCAGTCATACGGTTAACTAAGTCACAGAGTTACAATTATTTGAGGTTATATGGCTAAAGCAAAACGTGCTTACGTTTGTAATGACTGTGGGGCAGATTTCCCACGATGGCAAGGGCAATGTAATGCCTGTGGAGCATGGAATACGATTACAGAAGTGCGACTAGCGGCTTCACCTCAAGTCGCTAGGAATGAAAGGCTATCTGGCTACGCGGGTTCTGCAACGGAATCGACAGTACAAACGCTCTCTGAAATTGATCTGCAAGAAGTGCCGCGCTTTAGTAGTGGCTTTAAAGAGCTAGACCGAGTTTTGGGTGGTGGCGTGGTTCCGGGGGCTGCAATTCTTATTGGTGGTAACCCAGGGGCGGGTAAATCAACATTATTGCTTCAAACCATGTGTTTATTGTCGTCTCAGTTACCCACTTTATATGTGACTGGCGAGGAGTCGCTTCAACAAGTGGCAATGCGTGCATCTAGATTGGGGCTACCGAAAGAGCATTTAAAAATGCTCTCAGAAACGAATGTCGACAAAATCTGTCAGGTTGCTGAAAAAGAGCAACCAAAGATCATGGTGATTGACTCCATTCAGGTAATGCACGTTGCAGATGTTCAATCTTCTCCTGGCAGCGTGGCGCAAGTTCGAGAATCTGCGACAGCGTTAACTCGCTTTGCTAAGCAAAATAATGTGGCAATATTTTTGGTTGGCCACGTAACCAAAGACGGTACGCTGGCTGGCCCTAAAGTTCTGGAACACATCATTGATTGTTCTGTTTTACTCGATGGCGGAACCGATAGCCGCTTTAGAACATTGCGTAGCCACAAAAACCGTTTTGGTGCAGTGAATGAGCTGGGCGTGTTTGCCATGACGGGGCAAGGGTTAAAAGAAGTCAGCAACCCTTCCGCTATTTTCTTATCTCGAGGGGAGGAGGAAACTTCAGGCAGTTCGGTCATGGTTGTCTGGGAAGGTACTCGACCTCTGCTTGTAGAAATCCAAGCCTTAGTGGATTACTCCCAATTAGCTAACCCGAGACGAGTGGCTGTAGGGCTTGAACAAAACCGTTTATCTTTATTATTGGCAGTGCTTCATAAACACGGCGGTTTACAAATGGCCGACCAAGATGTGTTTGTGAATGTCGTCGGTGGTGTAAAAGTAACCGAAACTAGTGCCGATTTAGCTTTAGTTATGGCACTATTGTCGAGTTTTAGAGATAGAGCGTTACCAAAAGACGTTGTGGTATTTGGTGAAGTGGGGCTAGCAGGCGAGATTCGTCCTGTGCCGAGCGGGCAAGAACGTTTGAATGAAGCGTTCAAACATGGCTTTACAAAAGCGATTGTCCCAGCTGCAAATATGCCTAAGGGGGGCATTCCTGGCATGCAAATCCACGGTGTGAAGAAGTTGTCTGAAGCGATTAATGCTTTTGATGAGTTGTAATCACATTAACTTCAGCTAATCTATATCTCAGCAATAATATTAAGGTGGTATATCTACAGATAGCCATCTTAATTTTTTAATAAACAATGAGTTAAATTGTTTTTTTAGTCTGCTTTTTCTATTTAACTAGGAAAAGGCAAAGTTTTTTAATCTCAAATGCATGCAAAGCTATCAGTCTTCACAGATTGTGATATACTCTGCGCGCATTTTATATCCTATTAACAGAGTAAGACAATGGCAGATTTATCGAAATACAGAAACATTGGTATTTTCGCGCACGTTGATGCGGGTAAAACAACTACCACTGAGCGTATCCTTAAGCTAACTGGTCAAATCCACAAGACTGGTGAAGTACATGATGGCGAATCAACTACTGACTTCATGGAACAGGAAGCTGAGCGCGGTATTACTATCCAGTCTGCAGCTGTAAGCTGTTTCTGGAACGATCACCGTCTAAACGTTATCGATACTCCTGGACACGTTGACTTCACAGTTGAAGTATACCGTTCTCTTAAAGTACTTGATGGCGGTATCGGTGTATTCTGTGGTTCTGGTGGTGTTGAACCACAATCAGAAACTAACTGGCGTTACGCTAACGAATCAGAAGTATCTCGTCTGATCTTCGTTAACAAACTAGACCGTATGGGTGCTGACTTCTACCGCGTTGTTGACCAAGTTAAAAACGTTCTAGGCGCTACTCCGCTAGTAATGGTTCTACCAATCGGCCGCGAAGATGAATTCGTTGGTGTTGTAGACCTACTAAGCCGTAAAGCATACGTTTGGGATGACACTGGTCTTCCTGAAAACTACGAAATCAAAGATGTTCCAGCGGACATGGTTGATGACGTTGAGCAATACCGTGAAGAGCTAATCGAAACTGCTGTAGAGCAAGACGATGACCTAATGGAAGCTTACATGGAAGGTGAAGAGCCTTCAGTTGAGCAAATCAAAGCTTGTATCCGTAAGGGTACTCGTGACCTAGCGTTCTTCCCAACATTCTGTGGTTCTGCATTTAAGAACAAGGGTGTTCAAATCGTACTTGACGCTGTTGTAGATTACCTACCAGCTCCAACTGAAGTTGATCCTCAACCTCTTACTGATAAAGAGACTGGCGAACCAACTGGTGAAGTTGCAACAGTATCTGCAGACGAGCCACTACGTGCTCTAGCATTTAAGATCATGGATGACCGCTTCGGTGCTCTAACATTCATCCGTATCTACTCTGGTGTAATGAACAAGGGTGACACAATCCTTAACGCTGCTACAGGTAAAACTGAGCGTATCGGCCGTATGGTTGAGATGCAAGCAGACGAGCGTAACGAACTAACTACTGCACAAGCTGGTGACATCATCGCTGTTGTTGGTATGAAGAACGTTCAAACTGGTCACACTCTATGTGATGTTAAGCACGAGTGTACTCTTGAGCCAATGATCTTCCCAACTCCAGTAATCTCTATCGCTGTATCTCCAAAAGATAAAGGCGGTTCTGAGAAGATGGGTATCGCTATCGGTAAGATGGTTGCAGAAGATCCGTCATTCCAAGTTGAGACTGACGAAGAAACTGGCGAAACTATCCTGAAGGGTATGGGTGAACTTCACCTAGACATCAAAGTAGACATCCTTAAGCGTACTTACGGTGTTGACCTTGTTGTTGGTGCTCCTCAAGTAGCATACCGTGAAACTATCACGCAAGCTGTTGAAGATAGCTACACGCACAAGAAGCAATCTGGTGGTTCTGGTCAATTCGGTAAGATCGATTACCGCATCAAGCCAGGCGAAGCTGGTTCAGGCTTCACGTTCTCTTCATCTGTTGTTGGTGGTAACGTTCCTAAGGAATTCTGGCCTGCAGTTGAGAAAGGTTTTGCATCTATGATGGAAAACGGTGTTCTTGCTGGCTTCCCAACTCTAGACGTTGAAGTTGAACTATTCGACGGTGGCTTCCACGCAGTTGACTCATCTGCAATCGCATTTGAAATCGCAGCGAAAGGCGCATTCCGTCAATCTATGCCTAAAGCAGGCGCGCAACTTCTTGAGCCAATCATGAACGTTGACGTGTTCACTCCAGAAGATCACGTTGGTGACGTAATCGGTGACCTTAACCGTCGTCGTGGTATGATCAAAGACCAACAAGCTGGTGCTACTGGCGTACGTATTAAAGCTGACGTACCTCTATCAGAAATGTTTGGTTACATCGGTCACCTACGTACTATTACTTCAGGTCGTGGTCAGTTCTCTATGGAATTCCTACAGTACTCACCTTGTCCAGCAAACGTTGCTGAAGAAGTAATCGCAAAAGTTAAAGAAGACAACGCTAAGAAATAATCGTTGACTCATTAACTAAAAAGCCCCGCAAGTGAAAGCTTGCGGGGCTTTTTGTTTTTAACACTGAAACGATTAAGATTCGTTTTTCAGTTCGATGTAGATCGATTCAACCTTGGCTCTTGCCCACTCTGTTTTACGTAAAAACTTCAGGCTTGATTTGATGCTTGGATCTTTCTTAAAGCAGTTTATGTTGACCATATAGCTCAACTCTTGCCATCCATAGTGCTCAACCAATTCCGTTAGCAGCTTCTCTAAGGTAATACCGTGCAGCGGGTTATTCGCTTGTGTCATGTGTTATTCTCGTATTGTTAGTGGGAGCAGTATAACAGTTCATCTAAGTATCGTGTCCCCATTTCAAAGAGTAGTCGGTGTCGAGAATATCGAGCTCGTCTCTTCCTGTATCCCCAAATTGCTCCACTTGTTGGTTCATCCACTTGCAGAATAATTTAATTTTATCGCGTTTGAAGTAGCCTGCAGGTGCACATAGAAAGTAATTGTATCTAGGGCGTAGCGCTATGTTACTTATCCGGACGAGCTTATTTTCCTGAATGTATCGATAAGCCAAACTGTGTTTGACCAAAGCTACCCCTTGAACTGAAAGGGCCGCTTCTAATACAAAATGTGAACCATCGAATTGGAGAGTGGTTCGTCCACCCTTTGCCCCCGCTGCGCTTAGCCATAGATTCCAATCCATATCTGGCCACATATCTTCAATTAATTCTGCTTTATGTAAGTCATGAACACTATGGATGCCATGTTGTTTTTGGTAGAGGGGATGGCATACAGCGTAGATGACTTCATCCATCAACCAACGAGATTCAATATTGGGATAGTTGCCCACGCCATAGCGAATACAGATGTCGACACTTGAGTCTTCAAAGTTGATGAGTTTATTAGTTGGCTCGATGAGCATCGCCATATCTGGGTGGCGCTCTCGAAAATTACCAATCCTAGGGACCAACCAACGCTGTGCAAAAGAGGGAGATGTCGAAATAGAAAGTTGGTTAGGAGTTGGGTCTTGGTTAATTAAACGAACCCCTTCTTGGATATGAGTGAACCCTTTTTGAGTTTGGTTGAACAGGATGTGCCCTTCAGGGGTAAGCGTAACCTTACGATGCTGACGGACAAACAGCGCCGTACCCAACCACTCTTCTAATAGACGAATTTGCTGGCTGACCGCAGCGGCAGTCACATAGAGCTCTTCAGAAGCAGCTTTGAAGCTGCCTAATTGTGCGGCTTTGAAAAAGTAGAATAAGCCTTGAAGCGGAGGTACTCGTTCTTTCACATTAGTTTTCCTTAACTAAGTGCCAAAATCTATCGTTTGTCACAATACGGCGATTGTTCGATTATTAATCACGAAAGGCAAATTAATCAAGAGGAATAACGCTATGAATACACATTTGAACGCGACTTCAGAACTCATTGTGAAGCCATCAAACTCTTTGGTTAAGGAAATCTATTCTTATATGAAGTTGGCTCTACAAAACTATCGAACACGAAGACATCTGTCTGAGCTGCCAGAGTACCTATTAAAAGACATTGGCGTCACTCGTGCACAGGCAAGACGTGAAGCCAGAAAGTCGTTTTGGTAATAATGGGTAGACATCGGTAGGGAGCAATAACTTCTCATTAGTTATTGCTCTTATGAGCCGTTGATTAGAATGAATCACTGATTAGCTGTCGGTAATTTCTGATACTTCTTCATGTAGCCACTGAGTGAACGCTTGGATACGCTCCTTTCTAGGGGAGTCTGGGTCGGTACATAGGTTCACTTGTACACCTGGCGTCATGCCAATATCGAAAGGTTTTACGAGTAAACCTCTTTCAATGAAATCCCCAGCTAAGCTATCGGTTGCCAAACAAACGCCGTGACCTGCCATGACAGTGGTCAAGCCCATATCGAAGGTACCAACCTCCATCCACTGAATGGAATCATTTTTTGTGGTGACATTCGCGGTCTTGAACCAAGATTCCCATGGAAAACTGCCACTATCAAAGTGGATCAGCCAGCATTTTAGAAGATCGGCTGGCTGCGTGAACTTGATGGATTTTGCGAGTTCTGGTGAGCAATATGGATAGATAGGTTCATTAATTAGAACCTCAAGAGACAGTCCATCCTCAATGGATAAATCTTCGCCCTGACGGATCGCAACATCAATCTCACCATGCTTTAAGTTTGGACTATCACAGCCTGTGAGCACCTTAATTGGTATTTCTGGATGCCTTACGGAAAACTTCCAGAGCCTAGGCAGTAACCAACGTGAGGCAAATGAAGGGGGGCTCCTCACAACAAGTACACCTTCAAAAGGTTCGGCTTGTATATGGTTCAATCCACTAAGAATCGATTCAAACCCACAGGACACATGCTTAAGTAAAGTTTTCCCTTTTTGGGTAAGGGTCATCTCTCGCCCTTTTCTAATGAATAGCTTACAGTCCAACTGCACTTCTAATTGACGAATTTTTTGACTCACAGCGGCTTGGCTGACAAACAATTCTTCGGCCGCTTTGCTGTAGCTACTTAGGCGTGCTGCGACCTCAAAATATCTTAATCCGGAGAGGTGTCGTAATCGGGTATCCATAACTTCTACTTATAGTTGCTGTTAAGAATGGTTGTTCGCTAATTGAACGGCTTGTTTTCATAATAACGACAAATCTAATAGAAAGCCAAGAGGTAACGTTATGGAAGGGATTGTACGCTGGGGTGAAGCAATTAAAGGGTTAGTAAGTAAAAATAAGGTTCTATCAACAAAGAAAGCTACGACAAACCGTCGTAAACAGATCTGCGCGGAACAATTAAGTAAACGGATCCAAAAGGATTTAGGTGTTGAAGTGGACAGTAACGATGCAGCAGATTATACGAAATATTTATAACCCAAGCTTATATGAAAAAGGGGAGCTAAATCAGCTCCCCTTTGTTTTTTACTCTTCCCAAACGACCAGTTTGTCTTTAGGCCAATTATGGCCGATCTCATGGTATTTCTGTTCAAGAACATGACGTTTGATTTTTAATGTTGGAGTAAGGACTCCATTATCAATCGTCCACGGGTCTTTGATCATCAACACCCCTTTGATTTTTTCATGAGACGCTAATTGGCTGTTCATTTTTTCGATAACTCGTTTAGTGGTACGTTCATAACGCGCTTTATCGAAGTTAGGGAAATCGTGTGGCACAACAAGCAAAATAGGACCCGGTAGGCCTAAACCGATCAAACACATCATTTCAACACGGCTGTATTCAAACAGTTTGTTCTCAATTGGCACTGGCGCGACAAACTTACCTTTCGCTGTTTTGAAGGTGTCTTTTTTACGGCCTCGAATTGTTAAGTAGCCGTCACTGTCGATATCACCGATATCACCAGTGTGCAGCCAACCCTCTGAATTAAAGGATTCTTGTGTCGCGATGTCATTCTTATAATAGCCCGAGAACAACCCTTGGCCACGAACTAAAATTTCTTCATCTTCAGCGATTTTTAGCTCAATCCCAGGGCCCGCATTACCGACCGAGCCGATTTTATCTGCGCGGAATGGATAGTTCAGCGTGCTGTAGGCGAAAGACTCTGTCATGCCCCAAGCCTCTGTTATGTTGAGACCAACACTGTGATACCACTCGAGTAGCGCTGGTGATACTGGAGCCGACCCACACCCAAGTACACGGGCTTGATCTAGGCCAAGGCCATCCGCCAGTTTCTTTTTAATTAAGGTGTTAATGAATGGGATTTTCAGAAGAATATTAAGCTTCTTCTGAGGTAGCTTATCTTGAATTCGTTGTTGGAACAGAGTCCAGAGACGTGGCACCGAAATAAAGAGGGTTGGCCTGTGCATCTTCACATCTTCGATAAAGGTATCGAGTGATTCTGGGAATGCCGTTGTTACACCACCCATCACTGATGAACCGAAAATGTAGACGCGTTCGGTGATATGAGCTAGAGGCAGGTAAGAGAACAGACGGTCACCTTTCTCGATGCCGATGTGATCGATCAACCTTTGTACTGACCAAGAAAAGGCGCCATAAGTAAGCATTGCGCCTTTTGGTAACCCTGAAGTGCCTGAGGTATAAACGAGAGACATTAATTTCTCATCATGGTGTTCAGGGCGAAGAGTACTCGGCTCATATTTCTCAATCAGGTCGTTAAATGTGAACTGGCATTTCGCGGCACTGTCATAAGGCAAAGAAATGCTCTTTATATCAGGCAAGGAGTCGAGCACTGACTGCGTAGCAGCGGCATCGTCAAGTTTGCCGGCGATAACTATTTTACTCTCACTATGGTTGATACAGTATTCGATAGTATCAGCACCAGCGGTTGGGAAAATAGGTACACTGACAAAGTCGCCTAGCATGATTGCTAAATCACAAATGAACCATTCTGCACAGTTCTTTGAAACCAAAGCAATTCGGTCGCCAGGTTGCGCCCCGAGCTCTTTCAGAGCACTGGCTAACCTAAGTGCCTTATCAGCAACTTCTTGGTAGGTGAACTCGACAAATTCACGATTAATAATCTGTTTAAGGTAGACCTCATTAGGGCGTTCCTCTGCCCATTTTAAGATCATTTCGTTTGGTGGCGGGAGAGCGCATTGGGGGTTGCTTAACTCGTTAGGCTGAATCATTCTCTAACTCCGTGTTATTGGCAATATAGTTTATTGTTTTTATGTTAATTTCTTGTTAACTCTAGCATGGGTTAGATAAGACATAAAACGTAAACTGTCACAAAATTTGTGAGAATTTTGACCAAAAATCAGTGTATTTGTCGAAACATGCCAGGAGTCATACCTGTTTTCTTCTTAAATATTCGTGAGAAATATGAGACGTCTTGATATCCGCATTGGTAGGCAACGACGGATACCTTGGTATTACGATCTCTGAGTAAGATTTTTTTTGCTAAGTTAATCCTTTTGTTGCATATATAGTCGCGAAAGCTGATCCCGATGACACGATGAAAAACTTTGGAAAAGTAAGTCACCGAATAATGACATCTGGCGGCAATATCTTCTTCTCGGATAGTTTCTGATAAGTGATTCTCAATATAGCGAAGTGTCTCTATGAAATCTTGACTGATGGTAGATTTCATAATTAATGGCTCAGAGGACTTTTGCTCTAAATATTCACTGTTGGTAGAGAAACTTAAGTGAACTTTAGACGACATTGTATTAATCCATTTATCAAAATCGTTATTATTTACATTCTCACTATCATAAATGGCATGATTTAAAGATATCGAGCGTTCCAAGTTTCCTTCGTGTAATAAAATCAGGTGCTTGCCGAGGTTGTTACAAATATTAAGTGCTGAATTTAGTAGTTGGCTATTTATTTCATCGCAGAAGTAGAAAAAACAGTAATGAATGTCGAAGTCACTTAAAATTGAAATGTCTTCTCCATGTTCAACAATATGAAAGTGGGACTTTAATTGGTCTGTCACTTTTACGGGTAAATGGTCCATCGACTGTCCTAGCCAATGTCCTATATGGGGCACATCCATATGGTACGCCTTAAATTAAAACTATTAGATTATTTACTTTTATATTTCTAGCGTAGAGGACTAGCAAGAAAGTGCAAGATGATGGCAAAAAAGTCCTAACAGTTATTGATAGAACTCTCTACATTTAAAGGGCACTCAAATAGTGCTGCATTTGGAAGGAGACCAAATTATGAATAAATTTATTAATAACGTTAAAGCGTTCATGAATGATGAAGAAGGATTATCAGTAGTTGAATACGTTGTAGGTGCAGCTTTACTTGTTGTTGCTCTTGGTAGTGTATTTACTACGTTAGGTTCGTCTTTGACAACCGAACTGAGTACTGCTTTGGGTAGTATTTAAAAATCGGAAGTTATCCCCAAACACTTTAATGGTTTAGATTTCACAAGAGGTCTAGGCCATTTAGTGCGATCCTAGAGGGGTCAGACATGGAAAGATTAAGACAAAAAATTTTAAAGTTTTTGAATAACGAAGAAGGTCTTAGTGTTGTCGAATATGTTGTAGGTGCCGCTTTTTTAGTTACGGCGTTAACATTCTTCTTTTTTAATTACGATACAACGTTGGCTAACTCACTCTCTTCTACTCTTGGGAAAATTTAGTAATGTTTATCGTTATATGGTCAATATTATTGATTATCTCAGTTTATGACCTGAGAGATAATCGAATTCCCAATATATGGCTAATACCACTCATATTAAGCTCAGTTTCTCATCATGTTATTACTTCTGGATGGGACGCTGGGCTTTTGTCGTTAGGGGTTGGAATTGCCGCATTTATATTTGGACTTTTACTCTATTTTTTAAAAGCAATGGCTCCAGGTGATGTCAAACTGATTGGAGCAGTTGGTGTAATTGTAGGGTGGGGGGAGCTTTGGTCTGCATGCTACTGGATTATTATTGGTGCTGGTGTTGTAGGCATTTTATTTTCTCTACAATTTTTTGCTACCAGAAGTCATGAATCTAAACTAGCTTTAAATAAGTACTCTCAATTATTTCTTTATGGTTCAGGTAAGAACCTTTATCCAACAGAAAAAATCAGTAATAAGTTGAGAATGCCTTTTGCTCCTTCGGTGGTAATAGGCTTGGCACTTTACAATTATTTTTAAATACTCACTCTTAATAAAAGAGGCCCTCTATGGAAATGAACAAGGAAGCAAAACATAGAGATGTTCTTACACCCCAGGCGAGCGCACCTACTGTTCCTACTTCTCTTGATGCGTTGAAAGTACCTGCGGCTGTTGTTGAAAATTTGTTATTGAAGCAGCTCGCGGCCTTTCCCAAGTCAGACATTCTTGATTTAACCCGTTTGATGGGCATCAATAGCCACATGATTGAAGACTTAATCGCCGTATTAAGACAGAAGTCTTTGGTCGAGGTATTTCAAGCAAGTACATCCAGTTTTGGTTCAGAAAGTTCTGGTCATGTGCGTTATGCGCTTTCTGAAACCGGGATGGCAGAAGCCGATGCCGCGTTTGCTAAGGATGCCTATTTAGGCCCTTGCCCCGTGTCACTTGACGACTATAGAAAAATGGTAGAGGCGCAAGATGTAAGGGCGCAATTAGTGAATCGTCAAGATGTGTCTTATGCATTGTCAGACGTGCTGGGAGCAGACCGGATGGTGTCTGTGCTTGGTCCTGCTATTAATTCAGGCCGAGCACTTCTACTCTATGGTGACGCCGGGACAGGTAAAACCTACGTCGCGACGCGTTTACTGAATTCATTGAATACATCGGTTTATATCCCTTATGCCGTTTTTGCCGCTGGTAACATTATCAAGGTCTTTACTGGGCAGCACCATAAGCGGGTCGACTCTAACCATCAGTCTCAGGCGCTTCTGTTTAAGGAACAATACGACAGGCGCTGGGCATTGTGTGAGCGACCAAGTATTCAAGTGGGCGGTGAGCTGACTATGGAGATGCTAGAGGTGAATCACACCGAACATAACCGTGTTTGGATGGCGCCTTTGCAAATGATGGCGAATAACGGCATTTTCATCATTGATGATTTGGGCAGACAGCCGATGCCTGTTGATACCTTGCTAAACCGTTGGATTGTACCGATGGAATATTTCTACGATTACTTATCGTTACCAAATGGTCAGCAAATATCAGTGCCTTTCATTCTTACACTGGCCTTTTCAACAAACCTTAGCCCCGAAACGATTGCTGACCCTGCATTTTTGCGCCGTCTGGGCTACAAAATTCAGTTCCAACCATTAATGGAAAATGAATATAAAGATCTTTGGGAAATCATGGCGTCAGGTAAATCTCTCACAATTGACGCCCCCGTTTTTGATTGTTTACTCAATCTTCACAGCCAACACAATGTTGGTTTTTACCCATGCCTACCGAAAGATATTGTTGGTATCAGCCGAGATATTATTGCTTTTGAAGAAGTTGAGCCTGTCATCTCCACTGCCATTCTGGAAAGAGCTTGGGAAGTCTACTTTACTGCCGATGGCAAAGGAGGAGGGGCACGATGAGCAGAAATCAGATCATATTATTGTTCTTGCTTTCGATCATATTTGGCTTAGCGGCTGTATTTTTCGCAAAACAATGGATGGATAGACAGCTCCAACCTCAAGTCGAAGTTGAGGTCGTAGAGCGAGAGCCTGTCGTTATAGCTGCGCAAGAGATCCCTGCAGGAAGCGTGATAGAAGAACAACACCTAACGACTAAGTTATTAGAGAAAGACTGGCGTAATGAAGAACAATTTTCATTACCAGATGACCTGATTGGTCAGGTGGTCGCAACGTCTATCTATCAAGGTGAAATCGTTAGCCGGCTTCGTTTGACGGTACCAGGAGAAGGCTCCACGCTTGCGGCACTGATCCCTGAGAATAAACGAGCGGTTACCATCCGAGTCAACGATGTTATTGGTGTCGCTGGGTTCTTATTACCGGGTAATAAAGTCGACATTTTAAATACCATTAGTTATGGCAAAGGTTCTGCAATAACCAAAACGGTTTTAAAAGACATCAAAGTGTTAGCGGTTGACCAAACGGCGAAAACTCAAGAAAACAAACCCATTATCGTTAGGGCGGTAACCCTTGAAGTTAGCCCTAAAGATGCTGAGAAGTTACTAACCGCAAAAAGCAAAGGCGAGATTCAACTAACTTTACGTAATCCGCATGAACCAGAAGAAGAGAAAGTGGTTCGTCGCCGTTACGTCGCGCCTCAGGTCACGATAATAAAAGGCACGGAAGCGTCGAATGTGCGAGTAAGGGATTGAGGTGAACCATGAAGATAATAATATCAATAATATTGACTTGGGTGGTGTGTAGTTTCTCTGTGTTAGCGTCCACGCAAACCGGGAAAGTTGTGAAGGTTCCTCACCATAAATCAACGCATGTTGAGTTGTCGGCGAAAGCAAAAAGGGTCTCTTTAGGTGATCCTGAAGTGCTGGATATCGTGATGCTCAAATCAGATGAATTGTTCCTCATAGGTAAGAAATTGGGTTCAACCAACTTAATGGCCTGGGACAGTAAAGGGCAGCTTATCGAATCGATCAATATCGAAGTTACTCATGATCTCAATAGTTTGAAAGCTAAGCTATACGAATTTTTGCCTGATGAAACCATTGAGGTTCACAGTGCTCAGAATCGATTGATCCTGAGTGGGCAAATCAGTTCACAAGAGAAGATGAACGTTGCGCTTCGAGTGGCTGAAACGTATTCCGCAGGTGAAGAAGCGGACAAAGCAGAAGGCACATTGAGCAAGCAAACCGAGAAGACGGGGGTGATTAATCTGATGTCTATTGGTGGTGCGCAACAGGTGATGTTAGAAGTGACTGTTGCCGAAGTTCAGCGAAGCCTAGTGAGACGCTTTGATGCGAATTTCCATTTCTTTGAGAATAACGGCAGCTTCTCTTGGGGAGCAACATCTGCGGGCGGCATTATTGATGATGTGTCGGGCAGTATCGGCCCAATTTTCAATGCACCATCCATCGATACCACCGGTCTGCTTAGTACGTTCATTGATAGCGATACTTTATTCACGTTCGCATTAGATATCGCCAAAACCAATGGTGTGGCGAAAGTGTTAGCCGAGCCGAACTTAACGGCGTTGAGTGGCGCAAAAGCTGAGTTCTTAGCGGGGGGCGAATTCCCAATTCCGGTGCCTGATGATGACGGCATTACCATCGAATACAAAGAATATGGTGTTGGATTGAAGTTCATCCCCACGGTATTGAGTGATAAGAAAATCAACCTCAACCTTGCGATTGATGTCAGTGAAATCGCGGCGAGCACAAGTTTAACGCTCAACCCAGGCGGGACTAATGGGACGTACGTGATCCCACCCATTACTCGACGCAGTGCCTCTTCCACGCTGGAGTTAGCCGATGGTCAAACGATAGGTATTGCCGGACTGATCAGTGAGAACGTTCGTGATTCTGTGAGCAAAATGCCTGGTTTTGGTGACATTCCCGTATTAGGCCAGCTGTTTAACAGTCAGGAGTATATTTCAGGTGAAACCGAGCTGGTTATTTTGGTGACGCCACGTCTCGCTCAGTCCATTGATCGTAATAAAGTCACGTTACCGACCGATGCTTTTGTTGAGCCAACGGACCTCAAATACTACTTGCTAGGTCAAGGTGCTTATATTGACTCATCCATTACGACTAAACCGGCAGAGAAGCAGCAAGACCCTCAATTTTTGGATAACGCTCAAGGTGGTTCGGAAGGATCATTTGGCCACAGTTTATAAAAGGAATGCAGGATGAAATTACACATTATCCCAGTGCTTTTCTCATTATCAGCCATACTTATAGGGTGTGCTAATGACGTTCCATTGGGCTCGCATGTTGCTAACTTAAAAGCGCAGCAAACGTATAACCCGAACGCTACTGAAGAAAACCTTGGCGTAGTACCAAGTGGTAGTGGTGAACGTATGGAAGGTACTTACCAAGTGTATACAGGTAAGGAAGTCGACTCGTTAACGGGTAGCGGTGAGAGTCAGGTGTTACAGGGCGTAAATTAGCCCTAAGGTTGTACCATGTCATGGAAGAGAGGGCGTGCTCCTAAAGGCATAAAACAGAGTGGTTTAGTGTTGGTGTTGGTCACGGCATCGTTATTGGTGTTGGTGGTGATTTCTGCGTTTGCGATTGATGTGAACCATCATCGCTTAAATGCCACTCGAGTTCAAAACGCGGTCGATTCGGCAGCGCTCGCAGCAGCCAACATCGTGAATTTTGGAGGAACGGTGACGCAAGGCACTGCTGAAGCAAACGCGATTTTGACAGCAGCAGCGGCAGCGAGTGGGAACTCGGAGCTAGATTTTGCTAATGCGACAGTGAATGTAACTTACTCGAATGATCCTCTCACATTTCCGGATGGCAGCTTTGACGCTGACTTAGATGTCTATGCTCGGGTAGATGTTTCAGGGCACGACTTAGACGCTTTTTTTGTTGATGCGTTTGGCTTAAATAAAGAAGTCACGGCGTCCGCGGTAGCAGGCCCGAGTTCATCGTTAGATGAAGTGAACATTGTGCCCATAGGTGTATGCGCTGGTGATGAAGCATCTGGCGTATATGGCTATTTGACCGATACCGTCTATGCGCTAAAGGTGGGGGATGCTGACGTGAGCGAAATGGGGAGTGGTAATTATCACTTGCTCGATTTTGCTTCTGGTGCGAGCACGGTGAGAAGCGCGTTAGCTGGAGACTATACAGCTACTGCAGGGATTGGAGATGTCATAGCGACTAAACCCGGAGCATCGACAGGGCCAACAGCGCAAGGTGTGAATACGCGGGTTGGGGTGTATAACGGTGGGGTGAGCAGCTCGGACTTTCCCCCTGACTTAATTACTCAGCAACCCGCTACGGAAGCCACTTTAGACAGTGATGGAAACGTCGTTTATACCGATCCTTATGGTTACGATACATATGAAGGCCAAGTAGAGGCGTGTATTAATGGCTCAGGCAGTGGCTGCGAGTCAAATGGTGTGGCGTGGCGCCGAATCTTAATGATTCCAATTATGGATTGTTCCGGTAAATCTGGTGGGGCTTCTTCTTTCACCGTTGTCGATATTGGATGTTTCTTTTTTCTTCAGCAAGCCCCTAATAATAATGCTGGCGCTCAAACGGTCTATGGCGAGTTTGTTGAATCCTGCTCCTCTAATAATGGAACGATGGGAGAGGTCCCTAGCGCTGATGGGGTATTCCGCATCGTTCTTTACGAAGATCCACTAAGTGAGGATTCGTAATATGAATGGTTCAATGAAAAATCAGAAAGGGTTAGCAGCGATAGAATTTGCGCTAGCGATGCCTGCGATGATGATTATTTTGGCCGGAGTATTGGAAGTCGGTAATATTTTCATGCAGTACAACAGCCTGACTCGCGTTGTACAGGCAGGTGCAAG
>Ga0213838_1001018_pt1 | contig 15894 bp, 14 predicted proteins | sample SWPATP13_FD_160577 | JGI IMG/M metagenome (GOLD analysis project Ga0213838, IMG submission 160577) | Coastal seawater microbial communities from Marineland, Florida, United States - SWPA TP1 #3 | ecosystem: Environmental > Aquatic > Marine > Coastal | place: USA: Florida | collected 2016-08-06 | reverse complement strand
CGCGCGAGAAAATCCTGATGGGCCTGTATTACGAGGAAGAACTGAACCTGAAGGAAATCGGTGCGGTGCTCGGCGTGTCCGAATCGCGCGTCTCGCAACTGCATACGCAAGCGGTGGCCCGCATGCGCGCTTCGCTCAAGGAAAAGCTGTGGACTTCGCCAGCCTGATCGGGCTGGGCCTGGCCCTGGCCGGTCTGTTGGTCGGGCATACGCTCGACGGCGGGCGCTTTGCGTCCCTGATCCAGCCGGCGGCCTTCGCCATCGTCATGGTCGGCACCTTCGGCGCCGTGCTGCTGCAATCGGAAGCGCGCACCTTCGGCCGCGGCATGCGCATGCTGCGCTGGGTGTTTTTCCCGCCCAAGAGCCGGCGCCAGCCGCTGTCGCGCGAAATCACACTGTGGAGCCATTCGGCCCGCCGCGACGGCCTGCTGTCGCTCGAGCAGTACATGAATACCAAAGATCCGTTCGTGCAAAAGGGCTTGCGCATGGTGGTCGACGGCATCACGCCGGAGAAAATCCGCGGCCTGCTGGAAACGGAAATCACCGCCATCGAATTTGCCGAACGCCAGGCTGCGCGCGTTTGGGAATCGGCCGCCGGTTACGCGCCGACGATCGGCATCCTGGGCGCCGTGCTGGGCCTGATCCACGTGATGGAAAACCTGTCCGATCCGGCGCGCCTGGGGTCCGGCATCGCGGTGGCCTTTGTCTCGACGGTGTACGGCGTCGGGCTGGCGAACCTGTTTTTCCTGCCGGTCGGGAACAAGCTGAAAGCAATCGTCGCGGACCAGGTGGCGCAGTACGAAATCCTGCTGGAAGTCTTCCACGATCTCGCCAGCGGCAACCACACACGCGTGGTCGAGGAACGCGTGGCGAGCCTGTTGGCAAAGCGCTGACATGGCCCGCAAGCGCTACGATGAAACCGGCGAGAGCCACGACCGCTGGCTGATCTCCTACGCCGACTTCATCACGCTGCTGTTCGCCTTCTTCGTCGTGATGTACGCAGTGTCCGTGGTCAACGTCGGCAAGTACAAGGTGCTGTCCGATTCCCTGGGCGACGCCTTCGGCGGCCGGCCCGAGACGCCGCAAGCCAGCACCACCATCGAACAACTTCCCCTGACCAATCTGATTACGCGCAAGCGCGCCGAGGCCGCGCGGCGCGAACGCGAGCGCCTGAACACCCTGGCGCGCGAGCTGAATGCCTCGCTGGCGCCGCTGATCAAAAGTGGGCAAGTGCGCGTGATCCAGACCGGGCGCGGCGTGACGGTCGAGATCAATGCCAAGGTCCTGTTCGAGGAAGGCCAGGCCCTGCTTGGCGGCGAGGCGCGCGCCACGTTGGGAGCGGTCGCCACCTTGCTTCGGGGCGATCCGCACGCGATCCAGGTCGAAGGGCATACCGACAACGTCAGGATCGCGAACCCGGCGTTTCCGTCGAACTGGGAATTGTCGGCCGTGCGCGCGAGCAGCGTGGTGCGGCTGTTCATCGAGGGCGGGGTGGCCGAGGAACGGCTGACCGCGGTCGGGCACGGAGCGAACCTGCCGGTTGCGCCGAATACCGATGAGGCGGGCAGGGCGCGCAATCGCAGGGTGGCGGTGACGATTTTGGCAGCACTGCCTGATCCTGTGAAATGAAATTTCATCTTGGGCGCGTGTGTGAAATATTGTTTCACTCACAGAACCGTAGGGTGGACTCCTGAGTCCACGCGTTGCGCACGGTGGCATATTCCGATGTCGATTCGATTAATCAACCCTTGTGACGCGTGGACTCAGGAGTCCACCCTACGGACCCAGCCATTCAAACTTCTATACTCCAGCACCCTTGGTTTTTTTCGGCCCCGCCCGCACAATGGGTGACACAACCATACGGAGTTGACAATGCAGCGCAGACACATCCTGCTGGCCGCCCTCGGCGCGCTCAGCTTCCTGCCCCTGTTTGCGGGCGCCGCCGGAGAGCCGACCGTGAGCGTAAAACACAGCATCGACGTCGAAACGCCGCCCGGCAAGGTGCTGGTCGAGCTGACCTTCGTCAACCAGGGCAAGACCACGGTCTGGATTCCGCGCGAACTGGCGGCGGGCGATGAATTGACGGGAGCGCGTTTCGACGTGCGCGATGCCGGCGGCAAGCCGGTCGCCTACACCGGCAAGATGGTCAAGCGCGCTGCACTCACCAGTGCGGACTACCAGGCGCTCGAGCCCGGCAAGATGCTGATGAATACGATCGACATCACGAAAACGTATGCGTTCGGTAAAGGCCGGCATAACTACAACATCGGCTATAGCGGTGCGGTGCTGGCGGATATCAAGCAGCTCGACAAGGCCACGGAGTTTCCCGCGCGGCCTGTTTCCTTCATTTCGACCATCAAATAAGCCGCGGCCGGCAAGGCGAACCCTGCCGGCCGGAACACTAGCTTAGTTCAGCGCCGGGGTATTCTCGGCGAAGTACTCGTGCGAGTCGGCATTGTCGATGGCCTGGGTCGGATTGCTGATCGCCAGGCTGGCGGCGCCGCTTTGACCATACACGTGGTCGTCAGTGCCGGCGACCACGTTGAAGTGGCTCATCTCATGCACCAGGGTGCCGCCCTTCGAGTCGGTGCCGGTCATCGGCGCCGTCCAGAAGGCCTTGCAGACATAGATGCGGTACGGCTGGGTCGGGTAGACGTAGGCATAGTAATTCTGGTTGCAGCCGCAATCGACCACCACCGACTTGTTGTCGAACGCATCCTTGATGGCCGAGTAATGCGACTTGACGGTCGACTGGCGCGAAGCGGTGACGGCGCCGAACCACTTGGTGTAGCGCGGGCCCATCGTCGTGTTGGCCATGTAGGTGACGGAACCGTTCGACATCGTCTTCGCGGCCGAGATCGCGGATGCAATCGTCGTCTGCTGCGAGGCGGTGCAGGACGCGTAGCTCAGGCCCAGTGGCGCGGGGGTGCCGCCGCCATTTTGCTTCAGGGCTTTCATGATCGGCGATTCGGCGCCGCGCGGCAGGCGGCCGTCGATGTACACGCGCGCCGCGTCCGACTGCAGTTCGCCGATGTCGTTGGCGACGGCGGCGGCGGCGGCACGGCCGTTATTGGTTGGCAGGAACAGGTCCGGCGAGGCGGTGCGGTACTGGATGGCGTAGTCGCCGCTCACGCTCAGGTCGTACAGCGCCGACAATTCCACCTTCACCGTGTGCGAGGCGCCCGGTTTCAACACGTAGTAATCGGCCTGGGTCGGCTTGCCGCGCTTGATCAGGGCGCCGGTATAGGCCACCTTCTCGCCGTCGCGCGTGATGTCGAACAGCGGCGCCGAGAGGCCGTCGAAGGGCGTGCGCGCCTTGAGCACGTATTGCGGGGAGGTCGAGGTGTTGGTCAAGGTAACCTTGACCACCACGTCGTCGCTGGCGCCGAGGGCGGCCTTTTCAGGCTCGACGGTCACTTTGACGCCGTTCGACCCTGCATGCGCGCCGACGGCGACGCTCAATGCTGCGATACCGAATGCCGACTTCCAGATGCTGTTCAAGCTCATGTGCTTTCTCCGTAGGTGTTGTCGTGGCCTGGTTGGCCATTCTTTGACAAGTCTTCGCAGGAAACTTGATGTGGATCTAGCGAAAACCCATCCTCATACTGGCGAATTCATGAGCTCAGGGCAATGCAAATCGGATCGCGTGTGGCTCGAATTTGCGAAAAAGTAACAATCCTGCATTTCGTGTTAGTCGCGCTGGATTTCTTTTTCGCCTCGTGCTAGCGCGTATTGATGAAGGTCAGTTGAGTGGCGGCGAATTCTCCCCAAAGTATTCGTGCGAGTCGGCGTTGTTGATGGCCCGCTGCGGCGCCGTGCGCGCCATCTCGGCCGCCCCCTGCTGGCCATACACATGGTCGTCGGTGCCGGCGACGATGTCGAAATGGCTCATCTCGTGCAGCAGGGTGCCGCCTTTCGAATCGGTGCCCGTCATCGGCGCCGTCCAGAAGGCATTGCAGACGTAGATCGTGTAGGGCTGGGCCGGGTAGACATAGGCAAAATAATCCTCGTCGCAACCGCAGTCGACTTTGACGGGCTTGGTCTCGAAGGCATCCTTGATGGCCGTGAAGTGCTGGTTGACCGTGCCCTGGCGCGCCGCGTCGAGGGCGCCGAACCAGTTGGTATAGCGCTGGCCCTGTTCCTTGCCGCCCGTCAGGTAACCGTGGCCGTTGGCGGCCATGGTGCTGCCGGCGGCGAGTGCGTCGGCGATCGTCGTTTGCTGGGCGTTCGAGCAGTTGGCGTAGGTCAGGCCGCTGCCGCCTGGGGCGGCCAGCAACTGCATCGCCGTGCCGCGCGGCAGGCGGCCCTCGATGAAGATGGCGGCCGTGTTCGAGACGATGCCGCCGCTGAGGGCGATCGACGCCGGCGCCGCGTCGCGGTAGCGCACCGCATAGGCGCCGGTGGCGGCCATGTCGTAAGTGCCCGAGAGTTCGACGCGCGCGCTGCGGGTCTCGCCGGGCGCCAGCAGCAGGGTGTCAGCCTCCGCAGGCGGCGCGCGTTTCACCTTGCGGCCGAGGTAGCGGACCGGCTGGCCGTCGCGGGTGATGTCGAACAGGGCAGCTTCTTCCGGGCCGAAGGGGGTGCGGCCGGTGGCGATGCGGGCGGGTGTCGAGCCTGTATTGGCCAGGGTCACGGTCACGATGACGTCGTCGCGCTTGCCGAGGGTGGTGCGGTCGGGCGTGATGGTAACGCTGATGTCGGCGTGGACAGGGAGCGCGGCCGCCAACAGGGTAGTGGCGACCAGGTAGTTGGTGCGGTGCATGGATTCCTCCGTCGGGACAGGACAATCAGGAATACTCTCCGCTTATAGATTTATAGATATTGTTTAATAGCAATATGTCTTTGGCCACCCTCGAGATTTGTGTTGCGTGTGCACTAAATGCATCGCGGCGTCCCATCTTTGTCACCCATTTATCGGTGATGTTGAATAGATAAAAGGTGTAGTATTGGAAATATTGTGAACGGTTGAAAGCACTGGAATGCACACTTCCCTCAGCCCTGAGCAAGTTCTTGGCATTCTGGATATCGCCGACAATGCCATTATTTGCACGGATGCCGCCGGCCGGATCGTCTTTTTCAACCAGGGCGCGGAACGGATTTTTGGCTGGCGTGCCGGCGAGGTGGTCGGCCGGGAACTGTCGCTGCTCATACCCGAACGATTTCGCAGCGGGCATGGCCAGCGCATGGCGGGTTTCCATCATGGCGATGCCACGGCGCGCCGGATGGGGGAGCGCGGCACCATTTATGCCCTGCGCAAGGATGGCATTGAATTTCCCGCCGAAGCATCGATTTCGCGTTCCCAGTCGGGCGGTGAATGGGTGCTGACGGCGATTTTGCAAGACATCTCGGAACGGCGCGCGTATGAACGCGAGCTCGAAGCGGCGAAGGAGAAGGCCGAGGCAGCCATGCTGGCGAAAGGTATTTTCCTTGCCAATATGAGCCATGAAATTCGTACGCCGCTCAATGCCGTCATCGGCATGACCACCCTGCTGCTCAATACCGGGCTCGATGACGAGCAGCGCGACCACGCCCAGACCATCCGCAACAGCGGCGAAGCGCTACTGGCCATTATTAACGACCTGCTCGACTATTCCAAGATCGACGTCGGCCGGCTCGATCTGGAGCGGCAGGCATTCGAAATCCGGCGCAGCGTCGACGACGCACTCGACCTGGTGGCGCCCGGGGCGGGCGGCAAGCAGATCGAACTCATGTGTACGATCGGGCCTGAGGTGCCGGAGATGATCCTGGCCGACGCCACCAGGCTGCGCCAGGTGCTGGTCAACCTGCTGTCGAATGCGGTCAAGTTTACCCAGCGCGGAGAGGTGGTGCTGGAAGTGAGCGCTACATGGATTAGTGGAAAGCAGTACACCCTGCATTTCGCCGTCAGCGACAGCGGCATCGGCATCCCTGCGCACAGGCTGGACGATATATTCGACTCCTTCACACAGGTGGACGCGTCGACTACCCGTCAGTATGGCGGCACCGGCCTGGGCCTCAGCATCAGCAAGCGCCTGGCGGAAATCATGGGTGGCAACATCAAAGTCGAGAGCGAAGTCGGACGCGGATCGTGCTTCACCTTGTCGATCAGCGCCGATGCCGCCGACGGCAACCCGAGCAGCGAGCAATTGCAAAAGCGCGCTTCGCCGCTGGCGGGGCGGCGCGTCCTGATTGTCGATGACAACACGACCAACCTGCGCCTGTTGCGCACCCAAGCGCTGCAATGGGGGATGCAGCCTGCGGCGGTGGCATCGGCGGCCGCGGCACTCGACCTCGTTGCCCGGGGCGAGGTGTTCGATGTAGCGGTGATCGACCTGGCCATGCCGGACATGCTCGGGACCACGCTGTCGCGCGCAATTGGCCAGGCGCGCCCGAATGCGCCACCGGTGGTGCTCTTGATGCCGATCGGGGAACGGGTGCAAAGCCAGGGGGGCGACGATCTCCAGTTCGCCGCGCGGCTGAACAAGCCGGTCAAGCCGGCCATGCTGCTCGACGCGCTGCTCAAGACGCTGGGTGTGTATCGCGGCGTGGCGCCGGCGCCGGCGACCATGCAACTGGCCGACCAGGCAGGCGTGTACATTCTCGTTGCTGAAGATAATGCAATCAATCAAAAAGTCATCCAGCAGCAGTTGCGGCGTCTGGGATACCAGGCCGACATTGTCGGCAATGGCGCGGAGGCGGTCGCCGCGCTCGATCGGCAGCAATATGGCGTGGTGCTGATGGACGTCCAGATGCCAGTCATGGACGGAATCGAAGCAACGCGGCAGCTACGCGCGCGTTTCCGGGGGGCGAAGCTGCCGTATATCGTTGCCATGACCGCCAACGCGCTGCCTGGCGACCGCGAACGCTGCCTGGCCGCCGGGATGGACACTTACCTGCCGAAACCGGTTATTTTCGACGATCTACGCCAGACCCTGGCTGTAGCCATTGAAACGGTGACGGCGCGGCGCGCGCCGGCTGCGATCGACCCGGGACGGATCAGGGAATTGGCCAGCGATGAGTCCCATGACCGTAGTGTGCTCGAGCAGGTCGTGAACCTGTTCCTGCATGAAGTGCCTGGCTTGCTGGAAAAGGCGGCCCAAGCCGCGCGTATGCGCGACAGCGCCGGCTTGGCCGGTACGGCGCATTACCTCCTGTCAAGCATCGATGCGGTTGGCGCCACGCGAATGCGCGAGCCCTGCAGCCGGCTGCAAAGTCTGGGCAACCTGGGCAGGTTCGATCCTGTTCAGGATTGCCTGGATACCTTGACGCGCGAATTCGCCTTCGCCAAATCGGCATTGCTTAAACTGCAGCAGCGCAGTTAGCCGACTTCGTCCGCCTGCATCATGGCGGCTCTGGACAGCAAGGCCTCGGCATTGACAGGCAAACCGACATGCCAGCCTTGCGCGCTGTCGCATCCGATGTCGCGCGCGAACTGGAAGTGCGCGGCTGTTTCGATGCCTTCGGCGACGGTGCAGAGGCGCAGGTCACGCGCCATGCGGACGATCGATTCAAGAATGACCAGTGCCCGCGGCGACACCATGGCGCGCGCCACGAACGAGCGGTCGATCTTCACCTCGTTGGCCGGCAGTTCGCTCAACTGCTGCAGCGAAGAATAACTGGTGCCGAAATCGTCGAGCGACACGCGAAAACCATGCATGCGCAAACGGGTGATGCTTTCGAGTAGATTGCGGAAGTCGCGTGCGATCGCCGTCTCCGTCACCTCGATTGTCAACAGGCCCGGATCGATGCCGCGCCGCTCGACCATGTTGCGCCAGCGATTGGGTACGCCGATATCTTCCAGCGTCAAGGGCGAGGCATTGATGGACACCGGGATGCGCATGCCATGGCGCGCCCACAGCTCGATGGCGTCCATGGAGCCGTCGAGCATCATGTCGAACAGCTCTCCCACCATGGCGCTGCCTTCCATGACAGGAACGAACGCGGAGGGATTGAGGATGCCCTCTTGTGGATGGGCCCAGCGTGCCAGCGTCTCGACCCCCACGATCCGGCCGCTGGCGAACGACACCTGCGGCTGGAAAAACGGGACGAATTCGCGCCGGTCCAGGGCCACGCGCAGCTCGGACTCGGTCCAGCAGCGTGGCCGTCCGCGCTCGGCATGCGGGCCCGGCGCCGGCCGCGCCGATGCCGCCTGGCAGGCGAGCAGTTTGTCGCGCAAGGTGTGGGCGTCGATTGGCTTGCGCAGGATGCCGCCCCAGGCCGAGCCGGTGCATCCGGCCAGGATTTCAGTCGCCATCAAGAGGTCTTCGTCGAGTCCCGACACGACCACGAGGCGGCCGATCGAGCGCAGCGCCGCTACCCGCAAGAATTCGATCCCGTCCATGCAGACCGGGTCGTGCATGCGCAAGTCGCACAGGATCACATCGAAGTTCAGTGGATCGCTGTCGATCAGCGTGAGCGCCTCCGTCCCATTCGCGGCGCTTGCAACGTCGGCCACGCCCAAACGGCGCAGCGTCGAGGCCAGTACTTTTCGCTCGAACTCGTTATCTTCGATCACCAGGACTCTGCATGTCCGCAGGTTCGAGGCATGTACCAGCGCTGTCTCGACACTCATGTTCTTATTTTTACATACAAGGGGAGGGGGGGCGGGATGTCTGGTAATCGTACACCCCTGTTGTCAAAACGTCTACCTCGTCGCACAGCCTGGTTCCGGCGCCATCGGGCAGCAGCTGCCCACGCCGCGCGGCGTTCTCCAGTGTCTTGCAGCGCTCCTGCAGGTCGCCCGCCCCGACGACGGCGAGGCAGCTGCGCATGCTGTGCGCTTCTTCCGCGATCGCGGCGGTGTTATGCAGGTGAACGGCCGCGCGCAGGCGGCTGTTCATGGGCGGCACGATACGCAGGAAAATAGCCAGCAGCTCGCTGACGAGAGCTTCGTCGTCGCCTGCGGCCTCGCGCACGGCGTCGGGTAAGAACGGGGTGGGTGGCGTGTTCATGTCTTGGTGGGACCCTGTCCCGGCGTGGTGAAAGAAACGAGCGGGCCGAGCCAGGGCTCGAGCGCCGCGCACAATGCCTGAAGCTGGGCCGGTTTGGCGACATGGGCATCCATGCCGGCGGCGGCGCTCAATCTGCTGTCCTGCGCTGAATCGCCCGCCGACAGGGCGATGATCGGCAGGCGCGTGCCACCCCGCTGCTCCTGCGCGCGAATCCGGCGCGTCATTTCGTAGCCGTCCATCTCCGGCATCTGGCAATCGGCGAGGACCAGGCGGCACTCATGCGCGGCGAGCCAGTCGAGCGCCGCAATGCCGTTGCGGGCGACGGCGACCTCCTTCAGGCCCAGGTGCGCCAGCTGGCGCACCAACAATCGCTCGTTCATTTCATTGTCCTCGACGATCAGGATGGTGGATGGGCGCATGCCATTTCCTCGGTTGGCACTGGTTTTACGGCACCCGCATCGTCGCGCGGGCAGGGAATATTGAAATAAAACGTCGCGCCGGTACCGGGCGACGATTTGAGTCCTGTTTCACCACCCATTGCGGCCACCAGTTCGCGCACGAGCGACAAGCCCAGGCCCGCTCCATCGCTGCGGCGCGAATCGCTGGAATCGATCTGGTAAAACTTGTCGAACACTTTGGCCTGCAGGGCGGCGGGGATGCCGGGGCCGGTATCGGTCACCAGGAAGACCAGTGTACCTTCTCCCGGGGTCAGCACCAGTTCGACCGACCCGGCCTCGGTGAACCTGATGGCATTGTCGAGCAGGTAATGCAGTACTTGCACGAGCTTGGCGCGATCGCATTCCACCGTCGGCGGGACATGTTCGTTAACCCATACACGCAGCGCAAGCGCCTTCGACCGGGCAGCGTCCTGATGGGCTTGTATGACCTCATCGACGAGCTTGCGGATGTCTTCCGCGGCCAGGGCAGGACCTTCGGACTGCGCCTCGATCCGGTTCAGTTGCAGCAGTTGATCGACCAGCGACAACAGCTGCAGGCCGCTGGCCTGGATGACGCCGGCGTATTCGCGATGCTCCTCCTCGCCGGCCTCCATCTTCAGCAGTTCGGCATAGCCGAGAATGCCATTCAGGGGCGTGCGCAACTCATGCGACATATTCGACAAGAATTGGTTTTTCGCGGCGTTCGCGTTGACGGCCTTGGCGCGGCTGAGCAGCAGGCGCCGGGTCAGCAGCAGCAAGACGGCGGTGAACAGCAAAATGCCAACGGTCGAGATGATCGCCTGCTTGACTTGTTGGGAACGCAAGGACACGAGCGACTGTTCGATGTCGGCAAGGTCGATACCGACGATCACCAGCAGCGGGTAGTCCTTGAGCCGCCGGAATGCTGAAGTACGCAGCCTGCCGTCGATATGGCTGCGTGCCGTGACCAGCCCGCTGCGCTGGCTGCCGATTTGCCTGAATTGCTCGCTGCCGGACAAATCCTGTCCGATCGTGCTGGGGTCGGTGGAACGGCGGGCGCGGACCACACCGTCGGCGCCGACCAGCGTGACAACACTGTTCGGACTGAGTTGGGCGGATTGATAGAGTCGCGAAAAATAGAATGGGTCGATCGAAACGCTGGCCACGCCGGCGAAGCGGCCGTCGTGAAGATCGATGCGGCGGGTCAGCTGGAGCGACCACTGGCCGGTGATGCGGCCAAGTACCGGTTTGCTGATGACCAGCCCCGGTTGACTCGATTCCAGATGCACACGCACGTGGTCGCGGTCGGCGACATTCACGGCTTTCCATGGCTTGCTTGCCAATACCACCTCGCCATCGGGTGCAATGATCGAATAGAGATTGGCGATGTCGCCCGGGATGACGCCGTCGGCAAGCAGCTGGCCCAGATCGAGCTTGTCGCCTTTTTCCAGGAACTCGTGCCTTACGAACTGCAATGCCTGATCGGCCGCGCCAATCGTGCGCACCGTATGCTCTTCGACCAGGCGCGCGAAATTGCTGGCCTCGGCAATGGCGTCGTGGCGAGCACGCGTGCGCGCGGCGTCGACCTGCTGCCCGACCGAATACCAGACGTTAACGACCCAGACAGCGGAAAAACAGCACAAGGCGACAACCAGTGGCGCAGTGCGCAAACGGGTGATCAGGCGGGCTTTCATTGCCGGATATTGCCGTTCAAGCTTGCATGCGCTGCTTCTGCATGCAGCAGGCGGTCATGAAACCGCACAGGTGATCGAAGGGAAGCGGTTTCTGGAAAAACGCGACGCCGGGTGGAATGCCCCCGCGCTCGTCCAGCGCTTCGCGCTCCAGTCCCGTCACGATGGCGATATGGATGTGTCGCAGCGAAGGTCGGGACAGTACCGTTTCCATGATTTCGTAGCCGTCGATACCGCGCATGCTGATGTCGAGCACCAGGATGTCCGGCGGCTCCACGCCGATCTCGATCAGCCCCTCGAAGCCGCTGCGGCAGAGCGTCATGTCCAGCGGAAGCTGCCATTGCGGGATGCGCTTGGCATAGAGCGTGCGCAGCATTTCGTCGTCTTCGACGATCAACAGGCGTGAACGTGCGCCGGCATCGCCCGGGGGAAGTTCCGTACGGTTCTTTTCCTTGAATTCAGACAGGGCGGCGCGCGAGATGCGGCGGTGCCCGCCCTGGGTTTTCCAGGCCAGAAGGGCGCCGCTTTCCACCAGCTTCTGGACCGACGTTACGGAAACGCCGAGGTAGGTAGCGGCTTCTTGCGTTGTGACGACATCAATATCTTTGAGCATGTTGTGCATTTCGGAAAAATATTTCCTCAAGAAAATATATTTGCGCAATTTGAGAAATTCGTGACAAAATCATGAAAATCAATTTTGTCTCGGATTGAATGATACTCGTTCTGGCAAATTTGTGACACGAGATTTTTTGATATGTCTCAAAGGGCTTGTTGAACGGCAGAGCGTCCAAGCGCTGACCTCACCGAACGACACGTACCAGATAAGTTCATTACAGGAGAAGGGCCCATGCTGAAGAAAATCGATGCCTCTGAACTCAAAGTCGGCATGTTCGTCCACGAGCTCGACTGTGGCTGGACGGAGCATCCCTTCCTGCGCAACCGGTTTGCCCTGACGGCGGAGACCGAAATCCAGCGCATCCGCGATGCCGGCATCCACGGCGTCGTCATCGACTGCCGCAAGGGTCTCGACGCCAGCTATGCCCCGACGCTGAGCGAAGCAAGGGCGGCGACCGAGGCGGAGATTGTCACGATCGCCGCCCGGCCTTCTTCCGCTCCCTGGGTGCCGGTCAGCGAAGAGATCGGCAAGGCCGCCACCATCCGTCGCCAGGCGGCCGATGTGGTGCGCACCGTGATGGCCGATGCCCGGCTCGGCAGAGCCGTGGAGCTGGACAATGTCAGTCCTGTGGTGGAAAGCATTACAGCGTCGATTTTGCGTAATCCAGGTGCCTTGTTGGGCCTGCTGCGTATCAAGACCAAGGACAACTACACCTTTCTGCACTCGGTCAGCGTTTGCGCCTTGCTGGTAGCGTTCTGCCGTTCGCGAGGGATGTCCGGTGACGACATTTACGAAGCCGGCATGGGTGGGCTGCTGCACGACACGGGCAAGGCTTTCGTTCCGGACGCGATCCTCAACAAGCAGGGGCGGTTGACGGAGGGAGAGTTTGAAATCATCAGGCGCCATCCCCGGGATGGCTATGACGTGTTGGTCAAGTCGCCGCAAATAAGCCAGATCGTGCTCGACATTACCTTGCATCACCATGAGCGCCACGACGGCAGCGGCTACCCGGACCGTCTTGCGGGCGATGGCATCAGCCAGTTCGCGCAGATGGCCTCCATTGTCGATGTATATGACGCCATCACTTCCGACCGTTGCTATCACAAAGGAATGACGGCTGCGGAGGCTCTGCGCAAGATTTTTGAATGGGGAAAATTCCATTTCAATCCGACCTTGACCCACGAATTCATCCGATGCATTGGCATTTATCCGGTCGGTACCTTGGTATTACTGGAATCGGGACGTCTGGGAGTTGTAAGCGAGCAACATGAGACGAGCCTGCTCTCTCCCAAAGTCAACGTTTTTTTCAGCACCAAGAGCAAAAGCCATATTCGTCCGGAAATTGTGGACCTGTCGCGCCCAGTAGGTCAGGGCGGTGGCGACCGGATCGTACGTCACGAGTCGGCCGAGACGTGGAAAGTCAATCCACTGCAGTTTATCGGCATCGCCGGGTAGGGACCGCAGGCGCCGGCTGGTGTCGTTCATTTTTCATTCAATAGCGATGGATATTTATATGTTGAGATCAGATCGGGATGACACTGGCAGCGAGATCCTCGCCTTTAAAATTTGTCAGGAAGAGTACGGGATCGATATTCTCTCCGTGCAGGAAATCAGGCCGTATGAGGCGGTGACACGGATTGCCAACGCGCCTGACTATATCAAGGGACTGGTCAACCTGCGCGGCGTCATCGTACCGATCGTCGACATGCGTCTCAGATTCGGCCTGGCCAATCCCCGCTACGACAGCACGACAGTCGTGATCATCCTGAATGTGGGAACGAGGACCGTCGGGATGGTCGTCGACAGCGTGTCGGACGTCACCAGATTGACTCCTGAGCAAATTCGTCCCGCACCCGACATGGGCAGCACCCTGAGCGCTGGCTATCTCACTGGACTGGGCGTTATCCAGGAACGCATGCTTATTTTGATCGATATTGCAAAGCTGATGTCTGCAGTCGACGTGCTTGGACATGTCGACAAGCTCGCTGCATGACTGACTATTCACCGACAGGCTCGACGTCGTCACTCCTCATACCAGAAGGAATCCCTCATGCGCCTCAATACGCCGATTACGACCACTGAACTGATTCTTGCCGAAGGCAAAACGATTGTTTCCACGACCGATTTAAAAGGGAACATTCAGTACGCAAATCCCTATTTCATCGAAGTGAGCGGATTTACCGAGGAAGAGCTGATCGGCGCTCCCCAGAATCTGGTTCGCCATCCCGACATGCCGGTCGAGGCCTTTGCGGATTTGTGGTCCACAATTGATGCTGGAATGCCGTGGGCGGGCATGGTCAAGAATCGCTGCAAGAATGGCGATTTTTATTGGGTGTATGCAAACGTTACGCCCGTCATGCAGAACGGCGAGCCTGTGGGCTATATGTCGGTACGTACCAAGCCGACACGCGAACAGATCGACGCCGCATCCTCGCTGTACGCCCAGTTCAAGGCAGGTAATCCGGGCCGGCTTATCATGCGGCATGGTGCGGTGCGCAAAAGCGGGCTCGCGGGCCGCTTGTCAAGCATTCGCCGCATACGCCTGAGTACCCAGGTCAACGGCGGTATGGCTGTGTTGTCGATGCTGCTTGTTGCGAACCTGCTCTACGGTTTGCAGTCTCGCCTACCCCTATGGACCGATCTTGGTATCGTAACGGCGCTGGCAATTGTCCTGTCCTTTTGGCTGAGCGTACGGCGCAATATGCTGGTCCCCCTCGAGAAGGCGACTGTGTTTACCCGCCGTCTCGCGGGCGGCGACCTCACCGCGCGCATCGAGAATCACTCTGATAATGAAATGGGCCAATTGATCTCGGCGCTGAGGCAAACCTCGGTCAACCTGTTCAGTGTGATCGGCGATGTACGCGGCAACTTCGACGACATCCGTCAGGCCACCAACGAGATTGCCAGCGGCAATATGGATCTCTCCGGCCGCACCGAATCCCAGGCGTCCAGCCTCGAGGAGACGGCGGCCAGCATGGAGCAACTCACGCAGAACGTCGCCCAAAGCAGTGACCATGTCGCCACTGCGACCGGCATGGCCACGCGCGCCGCCGAGATGGCCAAGCGCGGCGGTAATACGGTTGGCGAAGTCGTCACTACCATGCAGCAAATTAGTACCTCCTCTGCCAAGGTGCTGGACATTATCGGACTCATCAACGACATCGCCTTCCAGACGAACATCCTCGCGCTCAATGCAGCCGTTGAAGCGGCGCGCGCAGGCGAGCAGGGACGCGGCTTCGCAGTCGTGGCAAGCGAAGTGCGTAACTTGTCTCACCGCACGGCCGCTGCTGCGAAGGAAGTGAAACAGTTAATCGACGTGTCCATTGCCAACGTGGATACCGGTAGTCGTCTCAGCGTTGCGGCCGGCCAGACCATGGGCGAGATCATCGGTGCTGTCGATAGCGTCAAACGCGTGATGGAGGAAATTTCCGCGGCCGCGCACGAGCAGAATAGCGGTATCGGCCAGATCAACCAGGCCGTCAACCAGCTCGACACGATTACCCAGCAGAACGCGGCCCTGGTCGAAGAAGCTGCGGCGGCGGCCGCGTCGCTAGCCGTGCAAGCCGAACATGTAGCGCAAGCGCTGGCCGTGTTTCGCCTGAAGCCAGGCATGAGCTCGCCTTCGCTTGCAACTGGCAAGCACAGGCCAGCGCTGTCGGCTGCCCGAAGCGCACCTCGGAAGCTGGCCTTGTCCGCGCTGAGCGTATAGCCCACTCGTCTGCAGCGGTGATGAAGCGAACATGGCGCCCCGTGCGAGTGGGGCGCCATTTTTCAGGGGGTAGGGGCCGTTCAGGCGCGTACTGCAGCCAGCCAAAAACAAAGCCTCCCGGTTGGACCCTGGGAGGCTATATATCGGCGGCCGTTATTTTGGAATCGAGTATGACTCAACCTACCACGAAGCGCCGCGATGGCGCGCTGCCGAAGGTCTGCCCCTTGGCCCCGTACAGCGTCGAATCCGCGCCGCCCGCCGTCGGCGTGCGCAGTGCATTGAGCACGGTCTGGTTATGCGCCATTTGGCGGTTGATCAGCATGCCATTGACGCGGTTCAGTTCTTTCGCCTCGAGCGTGAGCGCCAGCAAGGCCTTCCAGCCAGCACGAATGGAGGGATCATCACTCTGCGTCGCCAGCCATGGCTCCATGCCCGCTTCCGAGGCGAGGAAGCCGGCGCCGGCCAGCGCGCCGTGGCGCTGTCGCGACAGTTGTGCCAGCTCCTGCACCAGCACGGCCTTGCGAGGGGTCAGG
>Ga0213838_1001016_pt1 | contig 15911 bp, 13 predicted proteins | sample SWPATP13_FD_160577 | JGI IMG/M metagenome (GOLD analysis project Ga0213838, IMG submission 160577) | Coastal seawater microbial communities from Marineland, Florida, United States - SWPA TP1 #3 | ecosystem: Environmental > Aquatic > Marine > Coastal | place: USA: Florida | collected 2016-08-06 | reverse complement strand
CGCACTGTGCTAAATCCTTCACGGCCCATTCGATTGTATCTCCTATACGCTGTCAGAACATGCTGTCGGTGAGTATCCCAGTAGGCTAACGCCAAGGCAACATTATTATTGTGAAGGATAAAACGAATGAAATACGTATTTGGATTTATACTTTAGTCTAATTTATGCTGTTATTTTCAATCCACTCTCGAATCAGTGCAGACTTGGCTTTACCTGTCTTTTGGGCAATGTTTGCAAGTTTTTCAATACATTGCGGTGTTAACGTAAAGGTAGCATGTCGCATACCTTCTGATTTTGCAGGCTTTCTTATCGGCACGACGCGGTCTGTACGAACGTCTTTTAAATCGTTTTTTGCCGCCGATGGTTGCTTTTTATCCACTTTACCTTGGGCATAAAGCAGCGCATCGTCGATAAAATCTTCTACAGTTCGTAGATTGGGCTTAGCTAACGGCTTCGACTTTTTGAGGTTGAGTAAACTCATAAGCATCCTCCACTTTGCCAGCTAGTAGCTCTTCAAACAAGGTTCTTATTTCTGTGGCCGCTTTACCTTCTGGTTCACTCTCAATAACTGACTGCCCTGACTCTTCTGAATCGTCATACATGTTTCTACTAAAAGTAACAGAGTTTAGGACGGGAATACCAAATGAGCGACACACTTCTTTTGCCTCTAGAATACGGTTTGCCAGGCTAGGTAGAGAAGGGCACTGTGTGATAACGAACGCGGCGTTCATTTTCGGGTTAACCATTTTACAGGTAGATAAAATATCTTCCATGTGAGGTACCGTTTTGAGATCGCGACGTTTGGGTCTAAGTGGAATCAGTATATGGTCAGCAACCGCCATTGACGAGCGAAGCGCTAGGTTATCTTGTCCACCACAGTCTATTACAACGTAATCGTAATACTGACGCAGGCTAAGTAATTCGTTACGTATTTTACCGTATAACTGAACACAGTTAATTTCAGCGAGACGAGGGTTAGCTTTACGCTCTTGGATCCAGTCTGAGGTCGTTCGCTGCGGGTCACAGTCGACCATTAACACCTTGGCACCTTTTTCAGTGCGAAGATACACTGCAATGTTTTGTGCCAGGCAGCTCTTTCCGCTACCGCCTTTTTCTCCACCAACCAAAATAATCATGGTGATAACCCTCGAATATCGCTTATGTTAAAATACTGAGCGTTACGGTGGGTCGTGAATGGTGTCACGACCGTACCTAACCTCCACTCAAAGCATAGGCAGGCTATCAGCTAGGTTCAGCATCAAAATCGATATTAACGAATGTAAGACAATACCTATTGATTTGTGCAAAAACTCATTCTAGTCTTCTTACTTTATAATTGAGATTACCGATAAGAGGTTGTTATGTCAGAAAGTCGCTTCACTTCCAAAGAAGGCCAAAAAGTACCTAGCGTTTCATTTCCGTGCAGAGAAGGTGAGACGTGGGTAACGAAAACGACAGATGAATTATTTTCTGGCAAAAATGTTGTGGTCTTCTCACTTCCAGGTGCTTTTACACCAACCTGTTCTTCTACCCACTTGCCTCGCTATAACGCTTTAGCGAAAAAGTTTGCGAAACACGGCATTGATGAGATTGTTTGTGTATCGGTAAACGATACTTTCGTTATGAATGCATGGGCCGCAGATCAAGAAGCCGCTAACATAACCGTTATTCCCGACGGTAACGGAGAATTTACCGATGGCATGGGTATGCTAGTCGATAAAGCGGATTTGGGTTTCGGCAAAAGAAGTTGGCGTTACTCGATGCTAGTGAAAGATGGCGTGGTAGACAAAATGTTTATTGAACCTGATGTAGCTGGCGACCCGTTTGAGGTGTCGGATGCAGATACCATGCTGGCTTACATTGCGCCAGAGGAGCAAACTAACGCACCTGTTTCTATTATCACAAAGCCGGGTTGTCCTTTCTGTGCTAAAGCGAAAAAACTGCTTGATGAAAAAGGCTACGAGTACGAAGAAATCGTGTTGGGCAAAGATGCATCACTAACCAGCTTAACGGCGATTAGCGGTCGTGAAACTGTGCCGCAGGTCTTTATCGGTGGTAAACATATCGGTGGTTCTGACGATCTAGAGGTTTACTTTAGCTAACGTAATATACGTATTAATCGTCACAAGAAACGGGAGCATGGTAAACTGCTCCCGTTTTTTATTAATTATCCGTAGCGGAGAATAATAGTGTCATCGAAGTTTTTTGTAAAAATGCTCATAGGTATTGTTGCGCTTTTAGGTGTAAATATGGCTATAGCCGCAAATTTATCTATACCCGATACGAGCGAAATGAAAAGCAGAAGTTTTTCAGACCTTCAAAATCAGTTCAAAGCATTTTACGAAAAAGAGTGGGGCCAAACCCAGCCGTGTAGAGAAACGGCACTCAATCGTTTTTCGGTATGCAGCAACGTATTGCGCAATGAAGGCAATTCGCCTTTCATGCTGACCAACAAATCAAGCAGCAAGGTGGCAGTGCTTATCCACGGCTTAAGCGACTCACCTTTCTTCATGCGTGAAATCGCCAACATCTTATTTGAACAGGGTTTCACTGTAGTCGTGCCGCTTTTGCCTGGGCATGGTAAACGAGATGCCGACGATGACATGTCTGACTGGGATTTAGCTGAGCGCTGGCAGGGGCATGTTGATGAAGTCATTAAATTGGCTGATAGCATGGGTGATACTTTGCTTGTAGGTGGCTTCTCTACAGGTGGTGCGCTGGCGGTTGAACATTATCTGGATAGTACAGGAAGCGAAGTAAATAATATTGATGGTCTTATGCTATTTTCTGGCGCGCTGGCGCTGTCTGATAATGCTGAAAGTATGTCTCGAATTTGGGGCATTAAACTTTTAGCCAGAATTATTGATGGAACCTATCAAACTCATGGCCCCAACCCTTACAAGTATCCAAATGTGGCAGGTTTAGCAGGGTTGGAATTGATGGATTTAATAAACATCATTCGGGACAAAGTCGAGGAAGGACAGCAAATTGAAGTGCCGCTATTTGCCGCTCATTCTCAAGCTGATGTAACCACGCCAATTCTCGGCATAGAGCAGTTAATGGACGCAAGTAAAGGTCCGAATACCTTTTTCGTTATCGATGAATCGTACGGGTTGTGCCATGCAGATTTAGTTGTGAATACAAGTTTGCTCAATAAAATGAATTTCAACGCAAGCATGGTTAATCAGCAAGAAGAGTGTGCGGTACCTAAAGCAAACCCGCTATTTTCAACCATGGGCCTTATGTTGCGAGATTACCTGTCTCAGTTTGAATAAGTTACTGGGGCCTGTTGACCTTTGGTGTACAACAAAGGTCAACAGGCCCTAGCTTAGCGAAATTAACGGCTGGCTTTACTGCTTGGTTACATCACGCTATTATTTCGTTGCACAATAGACAGCAATATTTTGAGTACAGTATTTGAGAAAGTTTCGGATTGGTTTAACGCGCAAACGGTATAGGTCGGCGAATGCAAGTTCGTTTATCCTTACACTGTTCTTAATGATGGCCCTCGTGTCGTCAGGTAGCGCTGTATCTATCGAACATTCATACGAACATGCCCATTCAATGTCGGTGATGACACCGCAGTCGGATGCTGCTCATGCTAACCATCAGGTTCGAATGCCTGAGTATGCTAATACACATTGTCAGCACCAAGAATTGTCATCACAACATGCGGATTTAAGTGTTAAAAACAGCAAGAGCAAACCCGCTCAGTTCGACGGCGTACAAGTTAGCGATGCAGGCGTAATAGCGTGAAAGCATCGAAGATGAGTGACATGTCTTGCTGCAAGGATGAATGTAATTGCCCAGCCGATCACTGTTTTAATCTTAGCGCGAGTGCGCTTATTCAGCCTACCGTTGAAACCGAAATATCGGTAGCCAGAATGGCTGCCACTGCACCTATACTGGGGCAGCGCTCATCTCCTCACTTCGGGCAGTTTCGCCCACCTAAGTCACTTTTCACAGCATAGATCTATCTCGCGGATTTATTTCGCAGCAGAGACGTTTTTATGTCACGACGTCGTCTTGTCGTTTTGAGATGTCTCTAATCTTTTATCTATGTAACGCGTGGTAAGCCTTTTTGCTAATCCCCTTTGTCGAATTTAGCGAAGAGCGGGGCAACGTCAACACGCCTTACACCTGAAAAGTGATGTTATACATGAGCAACTATTCGGTACCCAAAAAAGTGAACGAAAGCGCTAACAGACCTTGTAAAGTAAGCGCTTTGTTCGCCTTAATTTTTGTGCTTTCTTCTTTTTTGATGGCTAATAAGCCCGTTGTCGCGCAGACCCTAAGCCTGGAACAAGCGCTGCAGTTAGCTATTCAATACGACCCTTTACTTAAAGGGAATGCGCATCGAAAGGATCGCTTTAATGCAGAAGCTGAAGCGTCATCATATTGGGCAAATCCTCAGGTTTCAGCTTCTGTACAAAACTTGCCTACCGACGGCTTCGCATTTGACCAAGAGCCTATGACGCAATTTAAAGTTGGTTTGAAGCAGCAGTTACCGCGAGGCGATGAAAACCTCTACAGCCAGCAAAAGTATCAGGTTATGGCTGATCAAATGTCGGTAGAGAGCCAAGCGAGAAAGGCGTGGCTTAAACGTGAGGTTACCCTTACCTGGTTAGATTGGGTCTATGCAACACGTCGCATTGGATTATTGGACAAAGAGAAATCATTGCTTACACAGCTACTCGATTTTACTGACTCCAGATACAGCCAAGGCGTTGGTGCAGCGGCCCAGCAAGACATATTGCAAGTGCGCTTGGCATTGTTGTCTTTAGACGATAAATACGTGCAGGCTTATCAGCAAAAAAATGAAGCGAGATCTGCACTTTCAAAATGGTTTGGTGCGCCGCTAGATGAATCTGTAAGCGCGCCCCTGACTCAATCAACACGAGACGCCATTGAAGTCGATGCCATTTTAAACGACAGCAACCTCAGCCTTTCTTCGTTCTTAACGGTTATTGAGAACAGTGAGCCTTTTTCAATACTACAGCATCATCCTGAGGCTATGCTGCTTCAAATTCAGACCCAGATAGAAGCGCAAAATGTGAACATAGCGCGAGAGCAAACTAAGTCTCAGTGGGCATTTGAAGCAAGTTATGGATACAGACAAGATGCACAAAATGGCGCAAGCCGAGCTGATTTTGTGTCATTGGGTGTTCAAGTAGACCTTCCGTTTTTCAATAAATCTCGTCAAGACGCTTCAATAGCCGCAGCGGCTTCCAAAATGAGTGCGTCTGAAACGGACTTCCGCTTGAAAGTGAACGAGCTTGCCGCGAATGCAGAGGTGCTTAAATCACGCTTGTCAGCGCTAAGTGAGCGCAAAGCGCTTTATGAAACGGCGTTAATTGGTGAAACACGGCAACTTTCTGAAGCTGAACTGACAGCTTATACCACAGACACCGGTGATATCGGTGATGTTGTCAATGCCAATCTCAAGCAAGTACAGGTACAGGATTATTTACTCAAAATCGACATCGAGCGCGCCAGAACATTGGCGTCACTTGCTTATTTGTACCTGCCCACTCACGCCCATTTTTTCGAATAAAGAGTAGTTAATATGACATCTTCAACTCACCCTGCTCCAGATACAAAAAGCACGCTAATAAAAGGTTTGCTAGTAGGTCTGCTATTTGGCGGCCTATTAGCGTTCGGCTTGGCCTCACTATTGTTGTCTGATTCATCAAAACACGGAAATGGCGAAAGTGCCCTTAGCGACGAAACTGATGATAAAGCCCCTTTATATTGGGTAGCGCCTATGGATGACAGCTATCGCCGTGACAAACCGGGAAAGTCACCGATGGGAATGGACTTGGTGCCAGTATACGCCAATGACGAAGCAACATCTGCGAAAAGTAATGAGCGTACGCCTGGTACCGTAATGATTCCGCCAAATGTACAGCACAATATAGGGGTTAAAGTCGCGCCCGTTACCATTGGAACACTTCAACAGACCGTAACGGCGGTGGGCAACGTTGCTTACGATGAAGATAGCATTGTGCACATCCACCCTAGAGTATCAGGTTGGGTCGACAGGCTTTTCATTAAATCTCAAGGTGAGCAAGTAGAAAAAGGACAGGCACTTTATACCCTGTATTCGCCAGAATTAGTTAGCGCACAAGAAGAATACGTTTTAGCTATTAAGCGAGGAGATTCACGTTTAATTGAGGGGGCAGCCGAGCGCCTAAGAACTCTAGGGCTATCAAAGGGCGTTATCGAAGAATTGCAGAAAAGTAGACGGGTAGCACAAACCGTCACATTTAACGCGCCGCAAAGCGGTGTAGTAGAAGCGCTGAATATTCGGGAGGGGTTTTACGTTCAGCCCGGGACAACCTTGATGAGCATCGCACAGCTAGATACGGTGTGGGTGATTGCTGAGGTACCTGAAAAATACGCGCAAATCATAGCGCCTCATAATAGCGCTGTGGTTACCCTCGACGAAATGGACCATGGGTCTGATGCTAAATGGGAAAGCCACGTAGAGTATATTTATCCGTCTTTGTCAGAAACAACGCGAACCCTGAAAGTACGCATACCGCTAAACAATAACAATCACACGTTAAAGCCCAATATGTTTGTCCACGTTGGAATAAAGCCTACTCAACGCAAGGCGGCGTTACTGGTTCCTCGCAGTGCCGTTATTCGCACGGCTGAGGGCGCAAAAGTGGTACTCAGTGATGGCGATGGCAACTTTAAGTCGGTACGGGTAACGCTGGGGCAGAGCGATAGTACACATTTTGAAGTCGTCGAAGGCTTGCTGCCAGAGGATGATGTGGTGGTATCAGCACAATTTTTGATTGATTCAGAGTCGTCGAAAAGCAGTGACTTCAAGCGAATGAAAGCGCCCGATCACCAGGCTACGACAACAGGTACAATTGAGGCAATTGAATTGCCAGCTTACACCGAAACGAATGGCGCTTCGAATAACGCAAAGTTAGTGATCGCTCGCGGGCCGATTGAAAAATGGGGACGGGGACCTGCGACAATGTCATTTGCGGTATCAAAGCATATTGACTTATCTCAGTTCAAAGAAGATGACAACATCATGTTCACCTTCGTGACTGGCGAAGAGTTCACGGTTATTGATATGCGTAAACATAGTGAACATGCCATGGACAAGGGCATGGTGCATGACTCAGGTCACAGCAATCATAACCATAATGCGGGCGAGCGGAAGGGTGGTGAAGCGCAGAGCGATGCTCACGAGTCAATGGCTCACAAGTCGGCAGAACAAAAATCGATAAATCATAAGGAGCATATGCACCATGATTGAATCGGTAATTCGCTGGTCGGTAAACAATAGAATACTGGTATTGCTGAGCGCTATTATGCTCAGTATTGCGGGTGTCTGGGCGGTGAAAAACACCCCCGTTGATGCTATCCCGGATTTATCTGATGTCCAGGTCATAGTGAAAGTAAACTATCCCGGTCAGTCGCCGCAAGTGGTGGAAGATCAGGTGACGTTTCCTCTCACCTCTGCGCTAATGTCAGTGCCTGGCGCACAGACGGTGCGAGGGTATTCATTCTTCGGCGATGCCTACGTGTATATTATCTTTGATGACGATACAGACATGTACTGGGCTCGAAGCCGCGTTCTGGAATACCTAAGCCAGGCGTCTTCGCAACTTCCAGAAGGCGTAACACCTCAGTTAGGTCCAGATGCGACAGGGGTAGGTTGGGTTTACATTTATGCGTTGGAGAACGATGCTAGTCAGCCAAATGCGCTAGATGCTGGTGAGTTAAGGGCGTTGCAAGACTGGTTCTTGAAGTTTGAGCTTCAGTCAGTTGAAGGTGTATCTGAAGTTGCGTCTGTTGGAGGGATGGTTAAACAATACCAAGTTATTGTCGACCCTGAAAAATTACGTGCCTACAACATTCAGCCATCCATGATAGAAATTGCCCTTAAACGGGGTAACCGCGCGTCAGGCGCTTCGGTTATTGAAATGGCCGAGGCAGAGTACATGGTTAGTGCGCAAAGCTACATTCAGGGCATTGACGACATACTGTCGTTGCCTACAGGCGTTATCAAGGACGGCGTTAGCATAACGATTAATGATGTAGCACAAGTGGTAGAAAGCCCGTTGATGCGCCGCGGTATTGCTGAACTAAACGGGAATGGCGAAACCGTGGGTGGCATTATAGTGATGCGCTATGGCGAAAACGCAAAAGCCACTATCGATGCGGTTAAAGCTAAGCTGGATTCATTAAAAGCGAGCTTGCCGGAAGGGGTGAATATCGTTCCCGTGTACGATCGCTCCACCCTTATTGATAAGTCCGTCGATACCCTCACCAATAAGTTGGTAGAGGAATTGCTGGTCGTTGGTTTGGTATGCGCTATCTTCTTGTTTCACTTACGTTCATCTATGGTTGCGCTAATCAGTTTGCCTATTGGTATTCTCGCCGCGTTTATCGTAATGAAGCTGCAGGGACTTAATGCCAACATCATGTCTTTAGGTGGCATTGCTATCGCTATTGGTGCAATGGTGGATGGCGCTATTGTTGTGGTTGAAAATTTACACAAGCACATTCATCAGCATGCTGTTTCATCAAGTCAGGGAGCCTCAGCGAGTCAAAGGGATTCAGCGAGTCAAAGGAATTCAGCAAGTCAGGTTGGGTCAGGGAGTGCCCAGTCGCAAACATCTATACCAACCTCTGCAAAGCTTTCGGCAGCCAAACGTTGGGAACTGGTGATTAAGTCGACCACCGAAGTTGGTCCAGCTTTATTCTTTGCGCTCCTAATTATAACCGTATCCTTTATTCCTGTTTTTGCATTGGAAGCGCAAGAAGGTCGTCTTTTTGCGCCTCTTGCCTTTACCAAAACCTATGCCATGGCAGCAGCTGCGGCGCTGGCAATTACTTTAGTTCCTGTGCTGGCGGGTTATTTCGTACGCGGAAAAATACGATCTGAAGCCCAGAACCCGGTAAATCGAGCTTTAGAACGTGTGTATCAGCCATTGCTAACGCGGCTGCTTAACTACCCACTGCTCACCTTGGCGGGGGCATTTTGCTTATTGCTTTCCATGTACTGGCCGTTAAACCAACTAGGTAGCGAATTTATGCCCGAACTGGACGAAGGCGATTTGATGTATATGCCTACTACCTATCCGGGTATTTCAGTGGGTAAAGCCAGAGAGCTTTTACAGCAGACGGACAAGCTTATTGCAACCTTGCCCGAGGTTGAAACGGTATTCGGGAAAATTGGACGCGCAGATACGGCCACAGACCCTGCACCATTGACGATGATTGAAACCTTCATTCAGCTTAAACCGAAAGCCCAGTGGAGGGCGGGCATGACCACTGAAAAGCTCAAAGAAGAGCTTAACGCTCTGGTGCAATTTCCAGGGCTGACCAATGCGTGGGTAATGCCAATTAAAACCCGTATCGACATGTTGGCAACCGGGATAAAAACCCCTGTTGGGATCAAGATTGCGGGGCCTGACCTAGCAGGCATTGAAGCCATAGGAAAGGATATTGAGATACTGCTTAAAGACCTGCCCAATACAGCATCAGTATACGCTGAGCGTGTGGTGGGTGGCCGTTACGTTTATATCGATATCGACAGGCAGTTGGCGGCGCGCTACGGCATGACGATAGACGATGTTCACAGTATTGTAGGCTCGGCAGTGGGCGGCAAAGTGGTTACACAGTCAGTGGAAGGGCGTGAGCGTTTTCCTATTGCCATGCGTTTTTCACAGTATTACCGCGATACGCCTGAATCTTTAGCATCCATGCCTTTCGTCACACCAAGCGGTGTTCACATTACCCTTGGCGATGTCGCGACCGTGCGTATTGACGACGGGCCGGCTGGGATTAAAAGCGAAAATGCCCGATTAAACGGATGGGTATACATTGATATCTCGTCAGACTCAGCCACGGGTATTGACTTAGGGGGTTATGTAGATAGCGCGAAACGTCATTTGTCACAGAACCTTGATTTACCCACTGGATACTCTATTACGTGGGCGGGGCAGTTTGCTTACCTTGAGCGCGCGAAAGCAAAACTGTCGGTGGTTATACCGCTAACGTTAGCCATTATCTGCCTTTTGCTTTATCTGGCATTTAAACGCCTTCGCGATGTGGCACTCATACTTGCTACCTTACCTTTGGCGCTGGTGGGCAGTGTATGGTTGCTTTACCTTCTTAACTTCAATCTGTCGGTGGCGGTAGGTGTTGGGTTTATTGCCTTAGCAGGTGTAGCGGTAGAAATAGGCGTTATCATGCTGGTCTATCTAAACCAATATGTATCAGAAGCACTCACTAGCCACGCAACAGAAAATGGCAACACTAAAAAAGATGAGCTTGTTAAAACGGCTATTGTCCATGCTGCATCGGCAAGGCTTCGACCTGTTATGATGACATCGCTTTCTATTATTGTTGGCTTGTTGCCTGTGCTTTATGCCACTGGAACTGGTAGTGAAGTGATGCAGCGAATTGCGGCGCCTATGGTAGGCGGTATGGCGAGTGCACTGGTATTAACACTGTTGGTATTGCCAAGCGCGTTTTACTTAATTGTGTCACGCAAAAAATAATAGAGTTGAAAGTGCAGTAGAGTAGATAAAGCATGTGGAAGCGATAACACGCTTCCCTACGCTTCATTTTTAAAGCATTGCGCGACTAGTGCGCTTTCGCATAGTCTTCAACTTGTTGCCAAACGCGCAAAAGGTTTCCGCTCAATATTTTTTCAATGTCGGTACGGCTATAACCTCTATCCAGCAATCCTTGTACTAGGTTTGGAAAACTCGCCACATCTTTAAGCCCAATGGGGAGTGAGTCACCTACACCGTCATAGTCTGAACCAATACCTACGTGATCAACTCCAATCAGTTTTACCACGTGATCGATATGGTCAAGCACTTCGTCTAGGGTTGAATAAGGGTATGCCACTTCTTTGCGATAATTCTCTTCAAAGTTCTCTAGCTTAGGGCTGTCTTCGCCTTCTTTTTCAACCAAGGCTTTGCGCGCTGCAGTAAGGCCACTACGCCACTTGCCAGCTTCTTTAGATACAAAACTAGAACCAAAGTTAATCATAATAACACCGCCATTTTCGCCGAGTTTTTTGATCATCTCGTCGTCCATGTTGCGCTCAAAACCGGGGGTAAAGCGGCGCAGTGAAGAATGTGATGCTATAACTGGCACCTTTGTTAACTCAATAACCTGATAAAAGGCGTCGTCAGACACATGGGAAATATCCAGCATAATACCAATGTTGTTCATTTCGCCCACTAAGGTTTTGCCAAACGGGCTAAGGCCTTTCCATTTTCTGCGCAGGTCATACGAAGAGTCAGAAATGTGGTTAGCTTGACTATGAGCAAGGGTGATGTAGCGAATCCCGCGCTCGTAAAAAGCCGTTAGATTCGCCAAGTCACCTTGAATAGGAGAACCATTTTCCATGCCCATTGGCAGTGAAATTAACCCTTTTTCAAATTGGGCTTTTACGTCAGAAGGGCTTTTAGCAATGGCAAATTTATCAGGTGCGCGGGCAACAATGGCTTCTACTGAATCGATGAGCTCATGGGCAAGCTGCGTAGATTCTGGAGAGTTGTCTAAACTAGCAGGCACGTAGATACTCATAAAAGGGGCGTTCAAACCACCAGATACTGCACGAGGGTAGTCGAAGTCACCGTCCTGCGTGGCTTTAGTGACATCAACCCACTTTTCCTTTACGCGATAAGGAACATCAATGTGTCCATCAACAATAATAGTTTCTTGTGCGATCTTGATAGCTTTTTCAGATGCTGAATAAGTAGAGGTCTCAGCAAGTACAGAGTGTGAAGCAAAAAGCGCAGAGATAAGTAATGCGCAAGATGAGAGTGGGAAGCGCCCCTTCATAGAAAATCCTTATTTTGTTTTTTTATCGCTTAGGTCAATAACCGCTAACTTAATAGTAATACGAGACTAAAGGATAATGCGCACTGCGACAATAGGCTTTTACTTGCTATGCATTTACCCCAGATTGCTCTCGCTAAGCGCTAAATTAGTCGATATTGCTCATTTTTAGAGCGCTTGTGCTTGTTTACTTCAAGTTTACATTGCAATAAAAATTTAAAACTTGTTATGGTGAAGACTGCGTGACTTCATTGCGCGAATACGGGATACTCCCAAGCGCTCCGCCAATTATCGATGACTACTATGCATCAGCGCGGCCGACGTAATTTTTTAGTGGCACCCGCTCTTCTCACATAATCAAGCCGGGGCCACAGCTAACAAGTATGAGAAATAAATATGGCTATTAATTTTGTACCGCTAGATAAAGAAAAGCATAAAGACCTAAAGGTTGCGGTAAATACATCTTTCAGCTTTGCGAAAAATACACACCTTGCAGCAGCAACGATCCGTGAATTTGCACAACTAGCTGCGACAATGCCGCTAGTGTTCATTGAAGACACTACATCAAAGCGTCACCACGTTGTGACTATGCTTGGTATGGAACAAGGTCAAAACCTTTTTCTAACTGGCGACAGCTGGAAAGGCCCTCACGTTCCAATGAACATCCTTCGCTATCCATTCGACGTGCGTCCAGACGGCGACAAGCTTGGCGTTTACATTGATGAAAACTCCGACCTTATTTCTGACGAAGGCCAAGCGCTATTCACTGAAGCTGGTGAAGCAAGCGAGTTCCTAGATAACCGTCAGAAATTCCTAGCAGACCTTGCGAATAGCGAAATGCTAACTCAGCGTTTTGTTGCGAAAGTCGTTGAACTGGACCTTCTTGATCCAATTCAAATTCGCCTTACATACCAAGATGGTAAACAGCGCAATGTTACTGGCATGATGAGCATCAATGAGAAGAAGCTTCTTGAGCTGCCAGAAGAGCAGGTGCTTGAGCTACACAAGCAAGGCTTCCTAGGTGCTATCTACGCAGTAATGATGTCTGTTGGTCAGCTAAACCGCCTTGTTGAGCTTTCTAATGACACAGAAAACCCAATTCGCAGCATGCAGCTTTCTGCGGTTAAAGCAGAAGAAGCAGCACCTGAAGCGGCGCCAAACGCGTAATCGTTCCCTCATTTTGAAGTTTAAAAGCCCGCAAAGTTGCGGGTTTTTTTGTACCTAAAATTCACGTTCAGACTTCGTCATGTTTCGTTCAGAAACCGTTAAGTTTTAATGTCTTATCTTACACATCGTTCCCAACACATTTTTTAAGGACAAAAGACATGAACACTAACACTAATAAGCTAAAAACTACGCTAACTGCACTATCACTTATCACGGCTTCAGTATTTACAGTCTCAGCAGCACATGCAGCTACACAAAACGAAGTACAGTTTACCGCTGTCGATCCTGAAGGATTCGATGACAACCTCTACGGTGCAAGGTATGTGCGCTACCTGGAAGAAGTTAGCGGAAACAGCGGCGCTTACCTTATAAACCCTTATCTTCAGCGTGTATCGAGTTTATCTGGTGGTTACGCCAATTTAGATGGTGCCGACTTTTTTAATCTTGGAGCGACGTTTTACATCGATGAAAACTTAATGTTAGCAATCGAAGGGGTTCATAGGAAATGGAACAATGGCTATGGCGAATCTGATAGCACCGACATAAATGCTAAGCTGGGTTACAACTTATCACGTGAGTGGCAAGTTGGCGCAGGTTTGACTTATCAGCACTTCAGCACTGAATATGCCTTCGAAGATGACGTGTTTGAAGCTAGCGGTAACGAATCTTCTGCATTAATTTTTACTCGTTACACAACTGTTGGAAAGGAGGGTAAAGGCTGGGATTTTATGGCCGAGTATATAGCTGAAAGTAATGACGTTTTTTATGGCTCAGCTCGTTACTTCTTCAGTAAAGGTTTCAGTGTTGCTGGCTTGTTCACCTATTCAGATGCGCCAGACGGCTTTGTAAATGAAAAGGCTGTTGGAGTAGCACTCGATTATTGGGTCAATGAACAGTTTTCAATATCAGCAAGCTATGAAACGGATATTGATGGGGAAGAAAGTAGTGACGTTGCTTCACTTTCAGCATCCTATCGTTTCTAAGTAAGAACTCCCTGATTATTGCTATGCGTTAGCACGCGTTGATGTAAATGCAGTGAGTTAGCACTAGTCGTGTTAACTCACTCGTTTTTTAACGTGCTGATGTGGCGCAGCTGTTTGAATTACGACTAAGCATACGCGCAATACCGCTGAAAACAGCGTTAAACATAATCGTGAGATCTCGCCGCTTATTTACAGTCAAAAACAGCAGTTCATCGATTAATTACACCTTTATTTTTTCTCACCTGAATATTTTTTAATCTTTTTTACACGCCTAATCATACACTTCCTAAAAACACTGTATATCCAACCAGTTTAAACCCAGTGTTTATGCGGCCTTCACGCCTTTTTTCTACTTGACAGTGGGGATCATTGATACCTAAACTGTATCTCAGTGGGTAAATGTGGCGAATTGTGGATCAAATCATCATCACTTTGCAGATTAGTACTCAAAAAACAAGAAAACCAAGAGCAAATAATAAAAGGCTAGGGGAATGTTCCGCGGCGCTAACGCAATCAATCTGGATACAAAAGGCAGACTGGCTATACCGACGAAGTATCGTCAGTCGCTGCTGGATGATTGTCAGGGACAACTGGTCTGCACAGTCGATACACAACAAAGTTGTTTGCTACTTTACCCACTTCCCGAATGGGAAGAGATTGAGCTTAAACTCTCTAAACTTTCAAGCATGATACCAGCCGAGCGTCGCTTGCAGCGATTGCTACTAGGTTATGCTTCTGAAGGTGAGATGGATAAAAGCGGGCGCATTCTTGTTCCTACTCCACTGCGAAGTTTCGCAAAACTCTCAAAAGAAGTCATGTTAGTTGGTCAGTTAAACAAATTCGAAATTTGGGATGCCGATATTTGGGCACAACAAGTTGAAGCTGATATAGACACCGAACGCAAAGGCGAATTTGAACTTACCGAACGATTACAGGACTTTTCTCTATGACGCAGCCTAGCGAATTTAAACATATTTCAGTATTGCTTGATGAATGCATTGAAGCCCTAGCGATCAAACCAAACGGTATCTACATTGACGCCACTTTCGGCCGTGGGGGGCACTCAGCACATATTTTGGATGCATTGGGCGAACACGGGCGACTCATCGCCTTTGACCGTGATCCGCAAGCAATCAAAGCGGCAGAACGTTTCGCCGATAATAAGCGTTTTAGCATTATCCACTCACCGTTTGGTGATATGGCAGAAGAAATCGAAGCGCTGGGACTAACCGGTAAGATTGACGGTGTGCTTATGGATTTGGGGGTGTCTTCACCTCAGCTAGATGATGCCGAGCGTGGTTTTAGCTTCCTTCGTGACGGCCCGCTGGATATGCGTATGGACACCTCACGTGGACAAAGTGCTGCAGACTGGTTGGCTAACGCCGAAGAACAAGACATTACGCAGGTTATTAAAGAGTTTGGCGAAGAGAAGTTCGGCAAACGCATAGCCCATGCCATTGTAAACACGCGCAAAGAAACACCTATCACGCGCACAGCTCAGCTAGCCAAGATTATCGACGAAGCTGTTCCTGTAAAGGATAAGTTTAAACATCCGGCAACCCGTGCATTCCAAGGTATTCGCATTTATATCAATGCGGAACTTGAGCAACTTCGTGTTGGCCTTAAAGCCGCGACACAGGTGTTGGCGAAAGAAGGACGTCTTGCCGTTATTTCGTTTCACTCTCTTGAAGATCGTTTAGTAAAACGCTTCATTAAGGATCAAAGTAAAGGGAAATCAGTACCACACAACTTGCCGATTACTCAGGCTGAAATAGATGCAGATAAAGTGTTAAAAGCCTTGGGCAAAGCGATAAAACCTTCAGAACAGGAGATTGCGAACAACGTTCGCTCTCGCAGTTCGGTATTACGTGTGGCAGAAAAGTTATGACCAAAGCCGCGCCAGACAAGGCCAGCACTAATTTTAAATTA
>Ga0213838_1001001_pt1 | contig 16114 bp, 19 predicted proteins | sample SWPATP13_FD_160577 | JGI IMG/M metagenome (GOLD analysis project Ga0213838, IMG submission 160577) | Coastal seawater microbial communities from Marineland, Florida, United States - SWPA TP1 #3 | ecosystem: Environmental > Aquatic > Marine > Coastal | place: USA: Florida | collected 2016-08-06 | reverse complement strand
TCAGCTTGCTAATGAGCTCCCAAAGGGCGAATTTAAAAGGCTTGTATGCTGCGTTATTGATTTTGACAAGGGAATAACCATTCTCTGCAATCAATGCCTTGCCTCTAAGCCTTTTAACTCTCGCTAAGTGATCAATTAATTAATTCACTTGGTATAATTCATTCAGGATTGAAAATGAATCTCACCCGTGCCGCATTAAAAAATCCCGCCGCGATACTCGTGATCGTTGCCTTGGTCATGGTGTTTGGCTTACTCAGTGTTTTCAAGTTGCCCATTCAGCTGACACCGGATATTGAACAGCCCCAAATCACTATTTCTACCGGATGGCGTAGCGCCGCTCCCGAGGAAATGGAGTCGGTTATTATCGAGCCGATTGAAAACGTGGTTAAAAACACTCAAGGGGTTACTAAGGTCACCACCAGTATTCAACGGGGCTTTGGTAATATCACGCTGACCTTTGATGTCGGTGCCGATATGCAGCGCGCCATGCTGGATGTTATCAATAACCTGAACCAGGCGCCGCCTCTTCCCCTGGATGCCATTGAGCCGGTTGTCTCTGCCGGTGGTGGCCAGGGCGGGCCTAATACCGCTTCCCTGATGATCAAGACACTGCCCGATAACCCGAACCAGGATTTGGGTCTCTATCAGAAATTGATTGAAGACGTGGTTAAGCCACGCTTTGCCCGTATTTCCGGCATGGGGCAGGTTAACCTGGCCAGCCACAGGCCAAGAGAGCTAAGGATCACCTTTGATCCCTTACGCGCCGCATCACTAGGCCTGTCTATCGGGGAGCTTAGTTCAACCATTTCCCGGGCCAATGACGTTTCGGCGGGCATTGCCAATGTCGGACGCCGCCAGTACACGGTGCGTTTTTCAGGTAAATATAGCATAGATAACCTGACGGATATGATAGTGGGTTACAGTGGTGACAGGGCCATTTATCTGAAAGACATAGCCACAGTGGAAAATACCCTGGTGGATCGTTTTGGTTTTAACCTGCGCAGTGGCCAGCCGTCCTATTACTTTACCTTGAAGCGGCAAAACGACGCCAATACCGTGGCTCTGATGGACGAGATCAACAAGGCGATCAAGGAGCTAAACGAAGGCCCATTGCTGGAAGCGGGCCTGACCATAGATTTAAGTTTTGATTCTTCCGTTCATATCCGTAATGCCCTGAAACTGGTACAAAGCAATCTGGGCTTAGGCGTGCTGCTGGCTTTGATCATTCTTTGGCTGTTCTTACGCGGGCTTCGCAATACCCTGATCATAGCGGCCACCATACCCATCTCCATTATGGTCGCCTTTGTCGCCCTGAGTATTTTCGAGCGTAGCCTGAATGTTATTTCCCTGGCCGGTCTGGTGCTTGATGCCGGTAGCCCAGTCCGGGCTCGGCGCCATTAATGAACATATGCCGGGAACAACGGCTTTTCCCATGCCGAACCTGAGTCTGGCGGAGCCTGAGCTCAACCTTATTCCTGACGATCAACGCATCACTCAGGCGGGATTGACGCGTCGGGATGTTGCCAATGCCATCCGAGCCTATACCAGTGGCTTGTTTATCAACGAGTATTTCGATGGTAATGACAGGGTCAATGTCATTTTGCGTGGTACCCAATGGCAGACCCCGGATGAACTGGCGGCCTTACCCGTTTATTCACCCTTGGCGGGCATTCAAACCCTGGGAGAGTTGACCACTATTGAGCGTACGGCAGGACCGACTCAGCTAAGGCGGGTCGACGGTAAGCGAACCATAAGCATCCAGGTATCGCCTCCGGCCGACATGTCATTGGAAGAAGCCCTGTCCACCATTAACGAGAAAGTCATGCCGGTAATGAAACAGCAACTGCCTGCCAATGCTTCAATACTGTTAAGCGGTAATGCCAACAAAATGGCTTCTGCCATTACAGATATGGTCAGAAACTTTATTTTGGCGCTGGTTATTTTATTCCTGCTGATGACGGCCCTGTTCAAGTCGGCAAAAGACAGCTTGCTGGTACTACTGGTGATGCCCTTGGCCGTGGCAGGCGGTGTGATTGCACTGAATATCCTGAACCTGTTTGCCTATCGATCGCTGGATCTGTTAACCATGATAGGTTTTATTATTTTGCTGGGGCTGGTGGTCAACAACGCCATCTTGCTGGTGGATCAAACCCGTCAGGCGGAAAAGCTAGGACTGTCAAGGCGACGCGCCGTGGCCCAATCTATCCGTATTCGCGCACGGCCTGTTTATATGAGCACCTTGACCAGCCTGTTCGGCATGCTGCCTTTAATGCTGATGCCTGGGGTGGGCAGTGAAATCTATCGAGGACTGGCAACCGTAATCGTTGGAGGCATGATGGTCAGTGCCATATTCACCTTGGTCCTATTCCCAAGCCTGTTGCGCCTGGGAGAGCCGAAAAAATCTCAGGGCGGTGCTGATAATATCGCCGACCTGCATCCTGAACAAGAATTACTGGTGAGCAGCCGCTAGGAGATAAAAATGTTGAAAATTCAAAATAAGTTTCTTAAGCAGGGCGTGCTTGCCTTGCTCGCTATCGCTGCCAGTCAGTTTACTAATGCGGCGGAAGCGCCGCCCAGCCCGGTTAAGGTGGATACGGTTACCGAAATGACCCTACCGGCCACCGCCGACCTTATGGGCACCCTGTACAGTCGCATGCATCTCCCTGTTACAGCTGGCGTCAGTGGTCGCCTTGACTGGCTGGCGGAACCTGGCTCTCTGGTGCAGCAGGGAGAGCCACTGGTGAAAATGGATTTGATCCCCTTGCAGTTAAAGCACGCCGAACAAAGGGCACAAATCAAGCGTGCTCAGATTAATGTCCGTTATCTTAAGAATGAGGTGGAACGCCTGCAAAAGTTGCAGGCGAGCAATTCTGCAGCCCAGTTTCAGTTAGATCAGACCCAGTCTCAGTATGACTTGGCGTTGACGGATATTGAGATTGCCGAACTGAAATTGAAACAGCTGGATGACCAAATCGAACGGGCGATAATCAAGGCGCCGTTCGATGGCGTCGTCACCGAAAGACTGGTTCGGGCAGGCACAGATGTCAATCGCAGTGATACCTTACTCAAGTTTCTTGATACCGAGCATTTGGAGGTACGTCTATATGTGCCAATTAAATACCTGACACATGTTAACAAAGGTAAGGAGCTGGCATTGAGTGCCAATGAGCAGAGCATTACGACTGCGGTCACGGCCGTGATCCCCAGTGCAGATCCCCGCTCACAGACCTTTGAAGTAAGGATATTGATCCCAGAGCATATGAATGAGCTTTGGGCGGCCGGTCAGCTGGTCAAGGTAACCGTACCGGTCCAGGCTGCCAAGCCAACATTAACCGTTCACAGAGATGCGCTGATTTTAAGAAAGGACGGTACCTTTGTTGTTAAGGTGGGAAGTGATAATAAGGCACACCGCTTACCCGTTAATGTCGGTAAGGGAACATTTGACCGTGTATCCGTGACCGGCGACTTATTTCAGGGCGACAAGGTCGCCGTGCGTGGTGCAGAGCGCCTGCGAGAAGGACAAAGCGTCGTTATTCAGTAAAGGAACTTAAAACTGGTTATGGGAAAAGACCTTATAGGGTCTTTCCCGACCAGGCCTTGGTCAGTGCCCAGACCGCGATGACGATAAATACCGTATGGACAAAGGTGAAGTAAGTGATCACATACACCCAGGTCCAGGCCGAGTGAAAGCCGCCGAAGGCGATCATCAGCAAGCTGACAACGATCAGGGCAAAAGCGGCAATAAGGTTAAGTTTGATCCCCAACCGGACATGATAATGGGCGAGCGCATCCTTTTCGGTATTCTTCAGATTTAGCAGCAGCCAGACAAAGGACAGTACGGGCACAAAGGTCAAATTAAGCAGGGAAGCCAGTGCCGCAGAAGAGGCTTTCTTGTTTTCAGATTGGCTGACGCTGCCACTGTCGACCGGGCTTGCTGGTACCATGATTTTCCCCCTGATTAACTCCCATTTGATATTATAGAAATAGCAGAGTTTATCTAAGATTCCAAGCGGCGATGTTGAATAAATACCTGTCAGGCCTAATAAAAAAGCCATAGTAATGACTATGGCTTTTTTCTATTGAGCCTCATCCAACAAGCTTAGTCTTTGATATGTTCTTTTAGATAGACAAATAGTTCCCGGTAGTGTTTGCCCGGCTTTTCTGCCTTGACTTCCTTACTTGCCTGGCGCACCAGCTGGCGCAGTTTTTGCCTTTCCATTACTTCATGTTCGGCTAACAAGCTTTCGATAGCTACTCCGCCCTGGGCAATCAGTTCATCTCGTAAATTTTCCAGGCGAATAAACTTGGCACTTTCCTGCTGGTGTTTGTTGGCCATCACATCTATGGCTTTGTTAATTGGCTCAAGGTCGGTTTCCAACAATATCTTGGCGATATGACGGATATGGCGGCGCAAGGCCTCGTGTTTGTTGCCAATTTTATCGGCGGTAACCATGGCATCTTTCAGATCTTCGCTTAATGGCAGCTTGCTGCGCTGGTGCTTGGACATCTCGACCAGAGATTTAGCAAAGTCTTGCAACTGATGCATCTCCCGTTTGATTTCGGATTTACTTTTGAAATCTTCATCGAATTCATCGATATCATGTGCAGAGTGGGGCATAATGTTTGCTAATAAAGTGAAAATTGGGCCTAGTATACAACAAAGTGTATTGGGCAAAAACAATCATGTGTTTTATCAGCCGTTAAAACGCCGGCGTTGAATACCTAAATCGAAAAAGAAGATGACAGAAACAGATAGTATTACCGAACAACTTGTTAAAGTTGAAGCAAGAGTGGCGAATGTATTGGAGTTGGCCAAGTCGCTGGGAGCAGATGGGGCCGAGGTGGCCATGAGTCGTCAACAAGGGTTGAGCGTTAATACTCGTCTGGGTGAGGTGGAAAACGTAGAGTTTACCAATGACGGTGCTTTGGGCATTACCGTATACAAGGACGGGCGAAAAGGCAGTGCCTCAACGGCGGATCTCTCGGATGAAGCTTTGCAACACTCGGTGCAGGCCGCCATTGATATTGCCAAATATACCTCGGTGGATGATTGCTCTGGCCTTGCCGACAAGGAATTGTTGGAAATGAATCCGCCTGAATTGGACCTGTTCCATCCCAAAACTTTAACCACCGACCAGGCCATAGATATTGCCAAGCGTTGTGAAGATACGGCGCTGGCCCATGATAAACGTATTACCAACTCTGAGGGCGCGACTCTGGCCAGTTTCGAGGGCTTTAAGGTGTATGGTAACAGCCATGGACAGATTGTCGGTTACCCCAGTAGCCGCCATAGCCTGAGCTGTGTCATGATTGCCAGCGAAGGTGAGGATATGCAGCGGGATTATGCCTATACGGTAAACCGGGACTTTGATGCCATGGTTAAGGCCGAAGACATTGGCGTCCAAGCCTCTCAAGAAGCCTTGTCGCGCCTGCATGCCCATAAGCTAAGTACCGGCAAGATGCCGGTAATGTTTAGAGCCGATATTGCCAATACCATATTCGGTCATTTTATTTCTGCGATAAGCGGCGGTAATCTCTACCGTAAGTCGTCTTTCCTGTTGGACTCCATAGGTAAAAAGGTTTTCCCTGATTTTCTGACCATTAGCGAAAGGCCGCATTTGAAAAAGGCCCTGGCCAGCAGCCCGTTCGACAGTGAAGGGGTGAAAACCCAGGACAGGAATATTATTACCAAGGGCTGCCTGGATACCTATCTGTTAAACAGTTATTCGGCGCGAAAAATGGGGCTGAAAACCACGGGCCATGCCGGCGGTATCCATAACTGGCTGGTATCGGCCAATGGTGGCGATTTTGCTGCCATGCTTAAACAGCTGGATACAGGTTTATTGGTCACCGAACTGATGGGGCAGGGGGTCAATGTGGTAAATGGCGATTATTCCCGTGGTGCCGCCGGCTTCTGGGTAGAAAAGGGTGAAATTCAGTATCCTGTTTCAGAGATCACTATCGCAGGCAATTTAAGCGATATCTTTAGCGGCCTGGTGGCTGTTGGTACTGATACCGATATGCGCGGCAGCATTCGTACCGGATCTTTGTTATTTGAATCTATGCAGGTGGCAGGCAACTAATTGCTACCTTGATTGTGCAGGCTAAATAAGCCCTTTAGCCTGTTATTATACCTGTTAACCCAGTAGCAGGGTGGCGGTGCCTAAAAAGGCAAATATACCGACAACATCGGTAATTGTGGTCAAAATCACGCTACCGGCCAGGGCCGGGTCTATATTCATGCGTTTTAAGATCAGCGGAATGGCTACACCGGCCAGGCCTGCCGCCGTCATATTCATCAGCATGGCAAAGGCTATGATACCACCTAGCATTAAGTCCTGCTTCCATATCGCGACCACAGAGGCGATTAATAGCGCCCAGATAATGCCGTTTAAAAAGCCGACCGCCAGTTCCTTATTCAGCAAGGCTCTGGCATTACTGTCACCGACATGACCCAGGGCGATCCCCCGGATTACCAAGGTTAGTGTCTGGTTACCGGCAACCCCGCCCATGCTGGGGACCAGAGAATTTAAGATGGCCAGTATTGCCAGTTGGCTCAGTATGCCTTCAAACATGCTGGTTACGGCCACCGCCATCAGTGCAGTGATCAGGTTAACCCCGAGCCAGATGGACCTTTGCTGGGTACTCTTAAACACGGGAGCAAAGGTATCGGCTTCGTCATCCAGACCCGCCATACTCATCATGGAGTGTTCGGCGTCCTCACGAATGATATCGATGACATCATCTATGGTGATCCGGCCAAGCAGGTGCCCTTCGGCGTCAATCACGGGGGCAGATAGCCAGTCATAACGCTCGAACAACTGGGCGACATCGTTGTCCGGCATATCGACCGGTACCGCCTCAATTTCTTCATCTATCAGAGTGGAGACTACGACTTCCGGTTTTGCTGTGACTATGGTGGATAGTGAAACCGCACCGATAAAATGATCCTGGCGGTCGACCACGTAAAATGAATCGGTAGACTCGGGCAGTTCACCCTTTAGGCGCAGGTAGCGCAACACCACATCAACCGAAACGTCCGGGCGTATGGTGATGGTATCCGTATTCATGATACCACCGGCCGTTTCCTCTTCGAAGGAAAGCGCCGTTTCAACCCGGCTCCTGTCTTGGGAGTCCATGGAGTTGAGTACTTCACGGTAGACGCTGTCCGGCAGGGTTCTCAGTACTTCTGCCAGATCATCAACATCCATGCCTTCCGCCACGGCCGCCAGCTTTTCCGGGCGCATGCTTTTCAGTATGCCTTTACGGACTTCCTCGCTGAGCTCTTCCAGCACCTCACCATGGTGGTCGGCATCAATCAGCTGCCAAAGCACTGGACGGCTCTTGGCGGTCGAGGATTCCAGGATCAGAGCAAGATCATAGGCCGGCATGTTTTGCAGCAGTTTACGCACGTAAACAAACATACCGCTGCCAAGTGCTTCATTGACTTGTTGCAGCCTTTGCTGACTATATTCTTGTTCTGAAATTTCCGGCATACAATACCAATTGAAATAATAATTCTCGCTAAGTGATCAATTAATTCACTTGGTATAAATACCCTGTGCCGTTCATGGAACGCGTTTTGATCACGAATCTTCGATTATTTAAAGGCGAAAGCGCTTTTAGGTGTCCAGGTTTTTCTATATTAAAGTTTATCGCAACTTTGTTGATTTATCAGCTCTTTTATTTAAAAGCTTAGCTGCGGTTAAAATTTTAGGCCTGACTTTTGTTCTGGGTAAAAGCGTTTCTGTCCGGCGAGTAGCAGGTCGCCTAGCTATTTTTTGCTTAGCAATTTCGAAAGCATCTCGGTCTCCAGGTGCTACTCAGCTTCGTCAAACTTATCGGTAAACAGCTTGCATATGCCTTCCAACGCTTGCTCGGCATCCGAACCTTCGGTGACTATATTGACTATTTTTCCCTGGCTGCCCGCCAGTAACATCAGCGCCATAATGCTGCTGGCATCGGCTTCCTTGTCATCCAGAATAAGCGTGACTTGGGCCTGATATTTTTGGCACAGCTGGGCGAGCTTGGTGGCGGCCCTGGCGTGCAGACCCAGTTTATTGATAATGGTTACCGACTTTTCACAACGGCTCATGTTTCTTGTCCACCTTAGCAGGTTATGGGAGTTTAGCTGCTCTCAACTTGCAAGTCGCGATGGCGAGACTGTACATCGTCTCGCTCTTTTCTAAGGTTATTAGCCAGTAGCTCGGCAATATATACGGACCTGTGCTTGCCACCAGTACAGCCAATGGCGATGGTGACATAACTGCGGTTATTGCGTTCCAGGTGCGGTAACCAGGTCATCATAAAGCTGTTGATTTGCCAGATAAACTTGGTGACTAACGGCTGACTGGCCAGAAAATCTTTAACTGGCTGGTCCAGCCCCGTATAGCTCTTCAGATCCTTTTCCCAAAAGGGGTTAGGCAGAAAACGGGCGTCGAATACATAGTCGGCATCCTGAGGCACGCCGTGCTTAAAGCCAAAGGATTCAAAGACCACCACCATGGAGCCGGATTTTTTGCCCAGTATTCTTTCTCTGACCAAATCTGCCAACTGGTGTGGGGATAACTGGCTGGTATTGATATAAAGATCGGCGCGGCTGGATACAGGATCCAGGAGCTTCTTCTCTAACGATATTGCCTGATCCAGTGCGATGTTTTGCCTGATCAAGGGGTGTAAGCGGCGGGTTTCGCTAAAACGTTTGATTAGATCACTGTCGTCGGCGTCCAGATACAGGATATTGAACTCAACGGCATTGGGCAGATAGTCGAGAATTTCCGAAACGTCATTGGGATCGTCAGGTAAGTTACGGACATCCAGGCTGACGGCAACGTTTTCATAATCATTGATCACCGTATGGGTCAATGCCGGCAGCAGGTTTACAGGGATATTGTCTACACAATAATAGCCCAAGTCTTCCAATACCCGTAAGGCAACACTTTTTCCCGAGCCCGAACGGCCACTGACAATAATGAGTTTCATAGCGGGTTAGCCTGCACTTTGGATCAGATCAAACAGCTGTTCATTGCTTTGACATTTGCGCACCTGCTTGGTGGTTTGTTTATCACTAAATAACTTGGCGATGTTTTGCAGGGTGCTCAGGTGCTCCTTGCAGCTTTCACTGGGAACAAAGAGGGCAATAAATATATCGACCGGTCGGTTGTCGATGGCATCAAAGGCGATGGGCTCTTCCGTGGTCACTAGCACGGCAACCACCTGCTTGCTATTGTCGAGTCGGCCATGGGGAATAGCAATACCGTTGCCTATGCCGGTACTGCCCATCTTTTCACGCCCCATCAGGCTTTCCAGCAACTCATGTTCGCCTAAGTCGGATATCTTTTGGGCGGCAACGGTACAAATTTTTTCAAGAATTCGTTTTTTGCTTGAGCCCGGCACTGCACACAGGGTGCAGTCCGGTGTTAAGATGTTTTGCAACTTCATAATGCGTCTTAGTGCTGCTTTATTTTACCTTTATACTTAAGAACCTGGCGATCTAATTTATCAATCAGACTGTCAATGGAGGCGTACATATCACCATTTTCCGCTCTTGCATGGACCTCGCTGCCGTTTAGGTGCACGGTAGATTCTGCAATCTGGTTTAATTTTTCTACGGTTAGAACAACATACACATTGTTGATATGCTCAAAATGTCGTTCTAGCTTTGCAAACTTAGTGTTAACGTAATCGCGTAATGAATCTGTAATTTCGACGTGGTGGCCAGTTAGGTTAATTTGCATAAGCTTAATCCTTATTGATTTGGTTATGACTCTTTTAAAGTAAACTTTTTCTTTGATTAGATGGCGGTATAGACAAAGATTCTCGATATTTTGCTATGGTTCGCCGTGCGACATTAATCCCTTGGTCTGCCAATATTTCGGCCATTTTACTGTCGCTTAAGGGTTTAGCGGGCAGTTCTGCTGAAACCAGTTTCTTGATTAATGCGCGAATTGCAGTTGATGAACATTCACCTCCATTTTCCGTACTGACATGACTTGAAAAGAAGAACTTCAACTCAAAGATGCCGCGTGGCGTATGCATATACTTTTGGGTTGTTACCCTGGAAATCGTTGACTCATGCATATCAACGGCTTCTGCGATATCGTTGAGTACCATTGGGCGCATGGCTTCAGGACCATGCTCAAAAAAGCCTTGCTGGCGCTGGACGATGCAATTAGACACCTTGAGCAGGGTTTCGTTACGGCTTTCCAGACTCTTGATAAACCATTTGGCTTCCTGCAGGTTAGACCGGATAAACTGGCTGTCGTTCGATGATTTCATGGAGCGCGTCATGGCGGCATACTGCTGGTTAATGGAGAGTTTAGGCGCGGTATCAGGATTAAGTTCCACTACCCAGCGGCCATTTTTTTTCTCCACCGACACATCAGGCACCACATATTGATCGTCACTCTTGATCACGCTATCGCCCGGCCTCGGATTAAGAGACTGGATCAAGCGTACCACTTCACGCAATTGATCTTCCTTTAAACGGGTTTTGCGCATCAGGGTGCGATAATCACGATTGGCCAGCAGATCGACATAGTCTCTGACTATCGCCTTACTTTCCTCCAGCCAGGGGGTGTTTTTATCAAATTGATTTAACTGGATCAGCAAACATTCGGGAATAGAGCGTGCGGCAACCCCGATAGGGTCGAAAACATTGATGCGCTTAAGAACGGCTTCCACTTCGTCCAGTTCTACGTCTTCAACTCCGACACTTTCCAGGATATCTTCACTGGAGACGGTAAGGTAGCCTGCATCGTCAACCGCATCAATAATGGCCGTCGCTATCGCCCTGTCGGTATCGGAAAAAGGCGTCAGTTCCATTTGCCAGAGCAAATGATCCTGTATGGAGTCCGTGGTTTCACCCTGGTAGGTATAATCTTCACTGGGAGCAGAACTTACGCCACCACTGGATACGCCGGCACTAAAGCTTTCATCCCAGGTGGTATCAATATTCAGCTCTTCCGGGATATCATTCTTATCCATGGCCTCAGTGGTACTGATTTCATCTATGGTCGGGCTGGCGTCTTCACTGCCGTCATTGGCCTTGACCTCAGCATTCTCACCGGTACTGGCCGAAAAGGCCTCCTCGAGATTATTGCTGTTTTCTTCCTGTGAATTTGCCGGTGTCTCATCAACCTCAAGTAAAGGATTGCTTTCTAATGCCTCTTGAATTTCCTGCTGTAAATCCAAGGTGGAAAGTTGCAACAGCTTGATGGCCTGCTGCAACTGCGGCGTCATGGTGAGTTGTTGTCCTATACGGAGTTGAAGTGTAGGGCGCATCTACGTTATTTTTATCCTTTTGTCTGTTCGTTATTAACTATAGCGTGAATTGCTCACCAAGGTACACATCTCTGACGTGCTGATTGGCAAGAATTTGATCGGCGTCACCTTCAGCGATTAATTCTCCATGGCTGACGATATACGCATGTTCACAAACATCGAGCGTTTCTCTGACATTATGATCAGTGATCAACACGCCGATGCCACGTTGCTTTAAGTGTAGGATAATTTTTTTTATATCTCCTACCGAAATGGGATCAACACCGGCAAAGGGTTCATCCAGCAGAATAAATTTTGGATCTGCGGCCAGGGCCCGGGCAATTTCCACCCGGCGACGTTCTCCTCCTGACAGGCTCATGCCCAGGTTGTCCTTGATATGGCCGATATTAAATTCTTCCAGCAGGTGTTCGAGCTTTTCTTCACGATCGACTTCAGACAGCTCCTTGCGCGTTTGCAATATCGACATGATATTGTCGTAAACACTGAGCTTTCTGAATATCGAGGCTTCCTGTGGCAAATAGCCGATACCACGGCGAGCCCTTTCATGCATGGGGTACATGGTCAGGTCTTCGTCATTAAGCACTATGTTGCCGCTGTCGTTGGGCACCAGGCCGACTATCATATAAAAGGACGTGGTTTTACCGGCGCCATTGGGTCCCAATAGCCCGACAATTTGTCCGGCACTGACCCGCAGGCTGACATTTTTGACCACCTTGCGGCCCTTGTATGACTTGGCCAGGCCTTGTGCAGTAAGAGTTGCTAATGTCATGCTTAGTTGTCGGCCTTGCTCTTGGGTTTCAAAATGGTGGTAACTGTCTCGTCACTGTAGCTTTCCGCTTCCAACTGCTCGGTCTTGGTGTTGTAGACTATCTTGCTGCCACTGACTTCACTGCCTTCCTGACGCAATAAGGCATTGCCGGATATGGTAATGGTATTGATTGCCGGCTCGTATTTGATTTCATTGGCCTCCAGGTTGATGGGGGTGCCGTCTTCCAGCAACTGTTCGAAAGTGGCCGGCTTGCCTTTAGCGACATAGGTCTCTTCGTCATTATCTGCATTGCTGTAAACCTGTACCAGATCCGCTTTGATCACCAGTGAGCCCTGGGTAATCTTGACATCATCGAGATAGCTGGCAATCTTGTTTTTCAAATCCCCCGCCTGACGTTTGGACTTTATCACTATCTCTTTTTCGAGATCGTTTTTGGCCGCCATTGTATATGGGGCGGTCAGCAGGGCTGCAGATATCAAAGCAATTTTAGCTATCATTTTTCTTGTAAATGGTTTGCACATGTTCGGTTAGTGTCATCTGTTTGGTATTTAAATCTACGATCAACCCTGATCCATACATGGTAAATCCCTTACCTTGGATGAGTATCGTTTGTTCAGAGCTAATAATATTGGTGTTTAAATCCAATTCTAGTGATTTGCCTTGAATTTTCTGTATCAAACTGTTTTCATCTGTCGCCTGGAGTAACACCCGGTTTTCCAGCATTACCCTGTTGTTATTATATAGTGTCCCTTCTTTTGCGCTAATTTTCCATGGTGATTCGTTATTCTTTGGATATAAGGTATATTCGGGCAATTCAAAGTATGTGACTTCCAAATCCGAATAATGTTCCATTCGCGAAGCATCTATTGCATAGCTGAGCTTACCCGTTTCGCTGAATATATCGCTTTTCAGTGTTTCTGCAATAAAATCAGGCGTTAAGTCGGTATCTATGGCATCGGTTTCGACAGGTTGCGAGGCACGCCATTCTATTATGCTGTAGCTTAGAGCGGCAAACAGGAAAACTATGGTGGCGAGACCATACAATCGGTTCATATACTGGCACCTGAAGCACTGGCCAGGGTGCCCTGGCTTTGCATAAGCAAATCACAGACTTCGCGAACGGCGCCAAAACCACCCCGGATAAAGGTTTGGTAATCGGCGGCTTGCAGTACGTTCGGATGGGCATCCTGTACCGCGATGCCAAGCTCAACATATTCGATGCAGGCCAAATCGGGCATATCGTCACCGATAAAGGCGATTTCTTCTCGGGTTAGGCCTAGTTTTTTTTGTAACGCCTGTAACGCGGGGAGCTTGTCTTCCTGGCCCTGGATAATATGCTTAACATTAAGCGCCTGCATACGAGTGGCAACAATATTGGAATTGCGGCCTGTGATCACGGCAACCTCGACGCCACTGGCCTCCAGTGCCTTGATACCAAAGCCGTCCTTGGTATGAAATGCTTTCAGCTCTTCCCCGTCGTTACCCAGGTAAATTCGACCATCGGAAAAGACGCCGTCGATATCACAGACAAATAGCTTAATCTTCTTCGCTTTCTCGAGTACGCTTTGGTCAACCATGCCATAAAGGGTGTTCATTGCTTACAGGACTCCGGATTTGAGTAGGTCATGCATATTCATTGCGCCAATAGGTTCATTATTGTCATTTATAATGATTAAGCCATTAATTTTTTGATCTTCCATGATTTTCAACGCTTCTGCCGCCAGCATATCTGCGTGGGCCGTGGTAGGGGATTTGGTCATCACAGAGGCGATATTATCCTGGTGAATGTCCACCTTGGCATCCAGGATACGCCTTAAGTCGCCATCGGTAAACACACCAAGCAGCTGATTTTGGCTATTGGTTACCGCCGTCATGCCCAGGCCCTTAAGCGACATTTCTACCAGGGCGTCTTTGATATGTGCCTTGTCGGATACTACCGGCAGGCGATCGCCTTTATGCATCACATCTTCCAGGCGCAACAGCAATCGCTTGCCCAGGCTGCCACCTGGGTGGGACAAGGCAAAGTCATCGGCGGTAAAGCCTCTGGCATTTAACAAGGCCACTGCCAGGGCATCGCCCATAACCAGGGTCGCCGTTGTGCTAGAGGTGGGTGCTAACCCCAAGGGACAGGCTTCTTTGGAAACCGTGATACAAACATGGGTGTCGGCCAGTTTGGCCAGGGTTGATTGGGTGTTGCCCGTCATGGCGATTAGTTTGGCACCAATGCGCCTGATCACGGGAATAATGGCCAAGACTTCGCCGGTTTCTCCCGAATTCGAAATGGTCAGCACGACATCGTCCTGAGTGATCATGCCCAGGTCACCATGACTGGCTTCACCCGGGTGAACAAAAAATGCCGGTGTGCCGGTGCTGGCCAGGGTAGCGGCAATCTTGCCACCAATATGACCCGATTTGCCCATGCCGATAACGATTACCCGGCCGGTACACTGGTACATTAACTGGCAGGCCTGTTCGAAGCTGCCGTCTATATATTGTAAAAGCTCGACTATGGCTTGGTGCTCGATCTCGATAACGTTTTTGGCCAACTGCTTAAAGTTTTTCATAAGGCTTCCTTTGGTGTTAGCTCTGTAGTTGACTAAATAGTAGTAATTGATAGGCAATAAAGGTCATCAATAACAGAGCCCCCTTAAGCCTGGTGATACGGAAATTACCGAACTGACGACTAAAGCATAAGATAAAGAGGAGGAAAGTAACCCCCAGCATATAGGGGGCATCCCGGGTTGCCGCCTTGGCATCTATCTCTCCCGGTGCGATCAGGCCAGTCAAGGACAGAACCGCCAGGATATTAAAAATATTGGAGCCGATAATATTGCCCAGTGCCAGGTCGTCTTCTTTCTTAATGATACTCACTATGCTGGCGGCCAGTTCGGGCAGGCTGGTGCCAATGGCAATTACTGTCAGCCCGATAACCAGGTCGCTGATGCCAAAGGCCTTGGCAATATATACAGCGGAATCCACCAGGAAATTGGCACTGACCGGCAGCACCACCATGCCGATAACCAGCCAGAATACCGCAATTGGCGTGCTGACACCCTCGGGAACTTCTTGTTCTGCTTCGAGAATCATGGGGTCGTCGAGTGGGTGATCTTTTGCCCTTTTTAGCGTGATCAAAAGCAGGGTAACGATATAGACAACAAAACCTATGATTAATATCAGGCCTTCGATAAAGCTGAAATGATGGTCAAACAGCAGCCAATAGGCAAGGGCAGTGATGGCCAGGATTAGGGGGATTTCCCTTTTAATGGTGCTTGAAGACACTGAAAGTGGTTGAAACAGCGCGGTAACACCGAGTACCAGGGCGATATTGGTGATATTTGAGCCTATGGCATTTCCTATACCCGTATTGGCATTCCCTTGAAATGAAGCCGTTGCCGCCACCATCATCTCAGGTGCGGAAGAGCCCATGGCAACTATGGTTAAGCCGATTATCATGGGGGAGACGCCAAGGTTTCTTGCTAGTGAAGATGCCCCGAAAACAAACTTGTCTGCACTCCAAACCAGCGCTACCAGCGCTACCAGCAAAATAAAAACTTGAACTAACATTAACGACTCCCATTTTTCAGGGTGAATTGTCGCTGGTTGTTATTAAAAAAAAAAGGGCAATTGGGGCAAACAGCAGAAAAAAACCAAAATATTAACATTTAACGGTTAATTTTTAGCTGCTTGGTGTTGTTTAAGGGCGTGATTAAAAAAGGATTGAACTTTCCCCTGAACATTCGTTCATATCCTGAGCTGCTAAATGGGGTGAATAATATTACTCGATTTGTATCCAGATAAATGAAAATTGAACAATAAAGTTTGTTCCCTTTTGGCCTAGAGGCTGTTTATCTTTCGAGATTGTTTTTGCAGCCGTTTGTTGGCAATTTATACAAGGCAGAGCCTTTGTAATCTAGTTATTCTACATAAAAAGGCGATAACGCAGTAGAAATAGCCAACAAACGCTGCCTGACAGGTTCGGCTAAAAGCGTTTTACTCTTTGTTGAACAGTATTTGCTTAGAATGACTAGGCTACACACTGCTCGCCGCGACTAAAACGCTTTT
>Ga0213838_1000999_pt1 | contig 16123 bp, 9 predicted proteins | sample SWPATP13_FD_160577 | JGI IMG/M metagenome (GOLD analysis project Ga0213838, IMG submission 160577) | Coastal seawater microbial communities from Marineland, Florida, United States - SWPA TP1 #3 | ecosystem: Environmental > Aquatic > Marine > Coastal | place: USA: Florida | collected 2016-08-06 | reverse complement strand
TGTGACATGCGTATCCGGGGTCAGCATCATGTAGCGGTGGACGAATTGCGCGCCGGCGGAATGGCCGAACAACCCATAGCCCCCACCCCGCAGTCCCAGCTGTTCGCGGACCGAAAGATATAGCGGCTCGATGGCATCGAAGGCCGACACGTCCGGCATGCCCTCCAGCGGCTCGCCGAGATTATAGCCCGCCGCGCCGGGAAAGTGCCGGCGGTCAAAGGCCGGCGCGACCACGACGATGCCGCAGGCCTGCGCGATATCGATCCAGGCGTCGCGGTAGTCGTCGGCATTGCGGTTGGTACCGTGCATGACGACGACCACGGGCGTGTTGGCGTCCACCCCGTCGGGCAGGAAGGTCTGGACGTCGATCGCCGGGCCGGACCAGTCGTCAAAGACAACCCGGCCCGGCCCTTGCGGCAGGTCGGGCAGATCGGCCCGGGCAGCAGGCATGGAGATAGCGGCCAGCGCCGCCAGTGCGGTGAGGTATCTGGACATGGACATGATTTGAAAGCGGCGGGGCGGGCCACAGGCCCGCCCCTGGCCAATCCTACAGCGTCGCGCGGAACTGGATGTAGAACTCGCGACCGCGAACCGAGTGATAGCTCGGATCATAGCCACGCGAGTCATCCACCAGCGGCGGCATCTCGTCGAACACATTGTTGACGCCGACGCGCACCCGGAAACTGTTCATCTGCTCGGGGTGGAAACGATAGTCCACATAGGTATTGAAGCGCAGATAATCGTCCACCGGGAAGAAGTCCGGCGAACCGTCGCCATCCAGATCCGGATCCGCTGACGTGTCATAGAAGCCGGAGATATAGCGCGCCGACACGCCCGCACCGTAGCTGCCATTGCGCCAGGTCAGGGTGCTGGTGGCCCGCCACAGCGGATTGCCGTTCAGCTCCAGACGGTCGCTGTCCAGCGCGGCGAAATTGCCGCCGACCACCGGATCATCGATCAGCGCCTGGATGATGGGATTGCGGACCAGTTCCAGCTCGACCATCCGGGTCACTTCGACATTGATGTCGAAATTACCGAAGCTCGGCGTGTCGATCCCCATCTGCATGCCGAAATCATAGCCGGCAGCGGTCTGGCTATCGAGATTGATGTAGTCATCGATAACGTACTGGACTTCCCCGACAGCGGCCAGATTGGTGCCGTTGGCAAGGTTATAGGCATCGAAGGCGGCCTGGTCGGCTGCCGTGACCGGTGCACGGATGACGTTCGGATTGGACCCGCCTTCCAGCAGCATCTGGTAGTCGATGGCCAGCTGGGTTTCCGGATCGAGCGTGCCGATGAGGTCGGTCTGCTCGAACTGCCAGTAATCCAGGCTGAAGCGCAGCTCGGAGAGCCAGCCCGCACCGAATGTGTCGGTTGCATCCCAGGTGCCGCCGATCACGACGGTTTCGGTATCCTCATTGCGCAGATCCGGATTGGAACGGCGCAGCGAGGCACGATAGGTCTCGCCGGTATCCTGGGGCTCGCCGGTCACCGGAGCGCGGTAGAAATCGGTATCGCCCTGGTTGAGACGGCTGATATCGCCGCGATTGAGCTGGATCAGGTTCGGCGCCCGGAAGCCCTGCGAATATGCAGCCCGGAAGTTCAGATTCTCGACCGGGAACCAGGACAGCGCGACCTTGGGTTTGACGGCCCCGTCCTCGATGTCGTCGAAATACTCGCCGCGGGCCGCGATCTGCAGATTCCACTCATTGATCCAGCGCGCATCGTCTGACCGGTAGAGCGGCACCAGCACCTCGCCATAGGCGGCAAAGACATTGCGGCTGGCCGAGGAGTCGGCGGTCGGGCTGACGCCGACCACATCGGACAGGTCCGACACATCGCCGCTGCCATCGACGAACTGGATGCTGCCATCCAGGCGCGGGTCACGGTCCTCATCATAGCTTTCGCGACGGTAGTCGACGCCCCAGGCCGCACCGACCGAACCGGCCAGCCAGTCGAACACCGCCGGATTGGACATGCGGAAATCGGCCGTGGTCAGCGAGGTCGTGCCGACATTGGTCACATCGATACGCACGCGGTCCATCTGTTCTTGCGAATTGGCATAGGGACCCGCAAACGGGTTGATCGCATCCGGCGTGGTCAGGGACAGCTGCTCGTAGAGCGACTGTTTGGAAATCCGGTTATAAGAGGTGTCGGTGGTCTCGTTTTCACTGAACCCGACCGCTGTCTCCCAATCCCAATTGCCGAAGGCGCCGCGCAGACCGCCCATCACGCGATACATGCGGGAATCGACGGCATAGATCCGCGGACCCATTTCCAGCGGACGCCAGCGCGAGATCAGCACGTCCAGCCCCTCGGCCGGGGCCGTAATGCCCGCGACCCGGTTCGGACTGCCGACCGGACCGACCGGATTCCAGTAGTTCTGACGCGGCACGATGACAAAGGCGAGCCCGTCATCGATCGGCTGGGCGGCGCGCTGGGACTCGGTTTCCGACTGGTAGAACAGCACTTCGGCGAAGGCCTGCATGCCGTTCTGCATATCGTGCTCGAGCAGACCATAGGCATTGTAGCGCACGGCATCGGAGATCAGCTGGCGCCCCAGCGCATCGCGCCCGTAGAGCGGGATATCGATCCCCTCGCCCAGCGCATTGTTCTGCTGGAAGTTATTGAAATCGTGATAGAGGGACGAATTCAGATTGCCGTCGTCCAGGCCGACACATCCCACATCGCCATTGAACACGCCCAGGTCTTCGCGCGTACCGGCGAAGTCGCAGGGCTGGACGTGGAAATCGCCGTCGCTGGCGGTGAGCCCGCCGACATCGATCGGGTCGAACGTCCCGCCCGCCGTCAGCTCGCCGACGCGGAACTGGCCGAAGGGCGAACGCGACGAGGTGTTGCGGAAATCCGTATTGGCGTCGGCATAGGGGCTGTCACCGAGGAAGCCGCGCTTGTCGACCATCGAGAACTGCTCGCCCAGCTCGTTGGTATAAAGACCGTCGCGCTGGAAGACCGAGCCGACCAGAAGCAGGTTGGTATTGCCGCCATTGAAGCTGAAACCGGTCGCGAAGTCGGCGACCTGTTCACGCTCGCCCGTGCCTTCCAGGCCCGACGAGCGGAAAGTGATACGGGTATCGTCAAAATCGGCTGACAGGATGGTGTTGACCACGCCGGCAGTCGCATCCGACCCGTAGAGCGCCGATGCACCGTCGCGCAGGACCTCGACCCGCTGGATCGCGGCGGCCGGGAAGGCGTTCACATTGGTGATGGAGCGCGGGACCGTACCCACATCCTGGAACACGCCGTGCGCCGTGATCCGGCGCCCGTTGAGCAGGACCAGCGTATTGCCGGACCCCAGGCCGCGCAGATTGACCGTTGCGACGTCGCCGCGCGCATCATTGGGGCCGTCGGAACTGTCGTTGATTTCGAAAGAGCCGGCCTGCGGCAGGTTTTCGAACAGCTCGCCGGCCGAAACCTGGCCCAGCGCGTCGAGATCGTCCCGCGACATGGTCGACACCGCAATGGCACCGGAGTCCGAGGCCCCGGCAATATTGGAACCGGTAACCACGATGACGTCGGTCGGGCCGTTTTCGTCACTGTCGGTGTTTTGAGAATCCTGGGCATGAGCCGGACCGGCCAAGGCAAACGCACCGGCCGCCAGGCCATACTTCAAGCATGACTTGAAACGCATATCTTCCTCCCCGCATTTTAGCGTTTTCCGGACAATGATGGCGAATTACGGACAATGTCAATAAAAAACATACACACGGTACAAATTGCATTTCGATGGGCTTGCCTCCCGGCCCGTGCTGCGGTTGTATGCACATCGGCGACACGGATTCCCGGTTCACTTTCTACCGGTTGCGCCTGTGCCGGCCTCGCCCTGCCATGGAGGTGGAGACGCCGATGACTGTTCTGCGCCCGGACTTTCCGGATCATTCCTCACCGTTCTCTCGGGAACAGGAGCGCCAGCGGAAAGAGGCCGCCATCCTCTCCGCCGCGGCGCGACGGTTCGAGGCGGAAGGCGTCCATGCGACCCGCCTCGAGGACATCGCTGCCGATCTGGGTCTGACCAAAACCGGGATCGGCTATTATTTCGCGTCCAAGGAAGACCTGGCCGGCGAGGTCTATCGCGCATCGGCGCGGGCCCTGGGTGAAGCGGTTGCGACCGCCCGCCAGCAGGAGGGCAATGCCGCCAGCCGTATCCACACCCTGTTCCGGGCCTTTGCCGACCAGATCGGCGCTGTTGTCGACGGCCGGCGTCCGCACCTGGCCGCGATCAACGATCTCGACGCACTCGGCGCCGACCTGCAGGCCAGCATCGCCGCCGACCTGTCCGGCTGTGTGTCCGACGTCAATGACATGATCGTCGACTGGATCGAGGAGACCGGTGCGCCGCTGGGCCGTCCGGAACCGGCGACGTTTTTCCTGTTCGGCCTGCTGGACTGGATGAGCGGCTGGCCGGCACGCAAGCGCGACTGGAACACCAGGACAGCCGCCGACACGCTGTTCGCGATCCTGGATGGCGGCCTTGGCGCCAATAGCGATTGGCAGCCCGCAGTCCTGACCCCCGGCTCGCCCGATGTCGGCGTGCCCCAGGTCTTTGATCGCGAGGCCCGCAACCGGATGAAGCGGGAAGCCTTCCTGAAGGCTGGCACCCGCTTTTTCAACAAGAAGGGTTTCGGCGGCGTCGCCCTGTCCGAGATCGCCGCATCGCTGGGCGTGACCCGCGGCGCCTTCTACTATCACATTCCCGACAAGGAACAGCTGCTGGAACAATGTCTTGAGCGGTCCTTCGCCACAGTCGAAGAAGCGCTCGACCGGGCCGAAGGCGACGGACGCTCGGGCCTGGCCGTGGTCGAACACACAATTCGCGACCTGATCTACCAGCAGGCCAGCGGCGTCATGCCCCTGCTGCGCCCCTCCCTGTCGGCAGCCCTGCCCGAACCGCGCCAGCGCCGCCATGCTGCGCGCCTGCGCAATATCGCGCGCCGGTTCGGCGATGCCCTGGAACAGGCCATGACCGACGGTCAGGCCCGTCCTGTCGATGTCCAGATCGCCGAACGCATCCTGACCCATTCGGTCTTTCTCAATGGCGGTTACACGATTGCAGCGGCCAACAGTTTCACCGACTGGCGGATATCGGAGGACCCGATGACGGCGACGGTCGATTATGTCTACATCCTGATGCGCGGCCTGGGGGCGCAGGCATGATGCGCCTGGCCGTTTCCGCCTGCGCTGCCCTCTGCGCCCTCATTCTGCCTGCAACGGCAACCGCCCAGACACCGCAGAGCGTCGAGGCAACGTTTTCCGACGACAGCCTGAATGCCTACGTTCTGCAGATCGAAGCCGCGCTGGCGCGCGCGCAGGCCGCTGAAGGCGTGATCCCGCAATCGGCTGCCGATGCGATCACGCAAGCGGCGGTCCCCGGCGCCGTGCCCGCCGACGAACTCGCCGCGGAATACGACATCGTCCGCCATCGCATGGTCGCCTTCCTGCACGTCTTTTCGCGTTCGCTCGACCCGGAGGCCGCCAATTATCTCCACTATGGTGCGACCACGGTCGATATCTACGACACGGCCCGCATGCTGCAGGTTCGCCAGTCCATCCTCCTGACCATCGAGGATCTGCGCGCAATCGAGCTGCAGCTGATCGAACTGGCCGAGACCCATCGCGACACGCCGATGATCGGCCGCACGCTGGGCCAGCACGCCCTGCCGATTACCTTCGGCAAGAAGGTTTCCGGCTGGATCGGCGAGAACCGTCGTCATATCGACCGGCTGACCGACCTGCTCGACCGGGTCGAGCGCTCGGCGATCATGAAGGGGGCCGTCGGCAGCTATGTCGGCCTGGGTGACCGCGCACAGGCCGTCGAACGGCGCTTCGGCGCCGAGCTGGGCCTGGGCGAGCCCTATGCCGACGACTGGCATGCCTCGCGCGACGTGTTTGCCGAATACGCTGCCGACCTGGCCCTGATCGCGCGCTTTTACGGCCGGATCGGACAGGAGGTCTTCCTGCTGCAATCGACCGATATCGCGGAAGTCGTCGAACGGCGCAGCAGCACGGCGGTCGGTTCCAGCACCATGCCGCACAAGAATAATCCGTCCCTGTCCGAAGCGCTGATCCAGTATGCCCGCATCATTCCGCGCCAGGCTGAAGTGGTCGGCGACGACATGATCAACATGTTCGAACGCGACAACACTTCGCGCCCGAACCGGGCCGTTGCCGAGATCGCGATCGAGACCGAAGACATGCTGTCCGCAGCCAGTCGGCTGATCGGACGCCTGGACGTCAATGCCGACACGATGCGGCGCAATCTGGACCGGTCCGGCGGCTGGATCCTGTCGCAGCGTTTTGTCTTTGCCCTGGCCCCGCATATGGGCCGGACCGAAGCCGAGGAACTTGTGCGCGCAATGGCCGCCGACGCCCATGATAGCGGCGCCGGCCTGCGCGAAGCGGCCCTGGCCCAGCCGGCGGTCCGCGCCGCGCTGAGCGACGCCGAGATCGGCGCGCTCCTGGACCCGACCACCTATCTCGGACTGGCGGGCGAACAGGTCGACAGCGTCGTCGCTGCGGCCCGCGCCGCCCGCGAACACGACCCGGTACCGCTGGACTGACCCGCCCTCAAACATGTGCTGAAAAAAGCGATGCGGCGGTGACGTGAACACCGCCGCATCATATTGGAAACAGAGCGCGCGCTGCTCTGCCCGGTATTCGCTGGCCCTTACTCGGAGGGATACAAGCCGGTTAAAAACCAAGCGAATTATGGTGTCGCAGGCACGCGGTCCGAACCGGCGTCGCCCCCGACGTCACGGACATACTGGCCGTTCCTGCGACCGCTTCCAGCGCTTTGGGACAGGATGCGGCAGACTGCGACCAGCGCCTTCGCAACCTGTGAACACCCCGGATTTTGCGACGAACGGCAGCCAAACCTGCTGACATGACGCTGTCGGCAATCTTGCCGGCACCCGCCTTGCCCGCATCGGCACACGTGCCTAACTGCTGCCATGACGATCCCGTGAAGCGCCGGCAATTCGCCCGTCCGGGGGTTGGGTCACCTGCCCCCTTCCAGTAAGACGGGCACAGCGAGTTCGACGGAGCAGCCGATGGCACAACAATCCTCCGGGGCGATCGATGCCGGCCACAGCACGTCAGCCGGCCCGCTAGCCGCTGACGGCAATGGCGCTGCGGCGTCGGCGATCCGGGCGCTTGCGCGCTATCAGGGTGTCCGGGCCGCGACCTGCCAGCTGGCCGACGGCCTCAGCGATGCCGACGCGACGGTCCAGTCCATGCCCGATGCCAGCCCGTCGAAATGGCATCTTGCGCATACGAGCTGGTTCTTCGAGGAATTCGTGATCGCTCCGGAATGCGGCGACGAAGCCCGCTTTCATCCTGATTTTTCCTATCTTTTCAATTCCTACTACGACGCGGTCGGTGACCGGCACGCCCGCGCCAGCCGCGGCATGCTGACCCGTCCGACGCTGGGCGAGGTTTTCGCCTATCGCGCCCATGTCGATGGCCACATGCACCGCCTGCTGGATGCCGGGAATGCCCGCGCCCTGGCCATGCTGGATCTGGGGCTGGCCCATGAGGAACAGCACCAGGAACTCTTCCTGACTGATATTCTTCACCTTTTCGCCCAGAACCCGCTGCGCCCGGCCTACCGCACCTCCCGGCCAGCCCCCCGTCCGGCACACGTGCCGGGCCCGTCGGACAGCCTGATCGATATCGAGGGCGGCATCGTCACGGTCGGTGCCGATCCGGACGCCTTCCATTTCGACTGCGAAGGACCGGCGCACGAGCAAAGACTCTACCCCTTCCGCATCGCGCGCCACCCGGTGACCAATCGCGAGTGGTTCGTCTTCATCGAGGCCGGTGGCTATCGCGACCCCGCCCACTGGATGTCGGACGGGTTTGCAGCCGCGCAAAAGGCCGGCTGGCAAACACCATTATACTGGTATCGTTGCGAAAATTCATGGTGGACCATGCATCTGGACGGACCCGGCCCGGTCGATCCGGACGCGCCTGTGAGCCATATCTCCTACTATGAGGCCGACGCCTATGCCCGCTGGGCCGGCGCGCGCCTGCCCGGCGAGGCCGAGTGGGAACATGCCGCCCGCAACGCACCGGAGGGGTGCCTGTCAGGCCTCTTCAGCGATGTGTGGCAATGGACGTCGACCGCGTTTTCCCCCTATCCCGGCTTTCGCCCGGCAGCCGGTGCGGTGGGCGAGTACAACGGGAAATTCATGAGCGGCACCATGGTGTTGCGCGGTGGATCCTGTGCCACGCCCGTCGGCCACACACGGCCCAGCTACCGTAATTTCTTCCACCCCGCCACACGCTGGCAATTTTCCGGACTGCGCCTGGCGCAGGATGCCGGCTGACCCCCGCATTCCCGAGGAGCCCCGCCCATGACGTCGATCCTTGACGAGGTTGTCGAGGGCCTTGCCAGCCCCCGCAAGGCATTGCCGTGCAAGCTGCTCTATGACGAAGCAGGCTCTGACCTGTTCGAGCGGATAACCCGCCTGCCGGAATACTATCTGGGCCGCACCGAGACCGCGATCCTGCGCCAGCGGGCTGCCGACATTGCCGGACGTGCGGGTCCGGCTGCGGTGCTGATCGAGTACGGGGCAGGCGCGTCGGTCAAGACCCGCATCCTGCTGGACGCGATGGAGCAGCCGCGCGCCTATATCCCGATCGATGTCTCGGTGGACGCGCTGGACAAGGCCAAACCCTTGTTGCAGAACGATTATCCCGATCTGGAAATCCGGCCGGTCGTGGCCAATTTCCTGCAGCCGCCGGCCCTGCCGGACATGCCCGGCGGCCAGCGCCGGGTCGGCTTCTTCCCCGGTTCGACGATCGGCAATCTCAGCGATGAGGAGATCGGCACTTTCCTGACCCAGGCCGCCGGCCAGCTGGGGCCGGACGCCCTCCTGGTCCTGGGGGCGGACCTGCGCAAGGATCCGGGCATACTGATCCCGGCCTATGATGACGAGGCTGGCGTCACTGCGGCCTTTAACCTCAATATTCTCAATCGGATAAACCGGGACCTGGCGGCCGATTTCGACACCGGCAGCTTCCGGCACGAGGCGCGCTGGAATGACCGGCTGTCACGGGTGGAAATGCATCTGGTCAGCACGATCGACCAGGATGTTCATATCGGCGGGCATGCCTTCCACTTCGGCGCCGGCGAGAGCATCCACACCGAAAACTCGCGCAAATTCGATCTGGAGCGTTTGCGCCAATTGCTGGCCGGCAGCGGCTGGTCGGCCGCCGATACGCACACCGACGACGCGGACATGTTTGCGGTTATCGTGCTCGTCCGGCCGTGACGCGCAGATGTGACATTGGCGTCGCATTCGTGCGCCGCCGGGCTGCACCGGTGCAACGGTGAGGCTGCGTCATGTCACACAGGATCACAGCAGGCCCCAGCGATAGGGGTCGCCGGCCTGTTCGACGATCGTGGTGTCGCCGCAGACATAGGCATCGCCGGTGATGGTGGTGATGACACCGCCGCCGATCGCCGGCCGGTAGTGGGCGGTGAAGCGGCTGCCGACGATGCTCTCCTGTACCCAGGTCTCGCCAGGCGCCAGATCGCCGCGCAGCGCCAGGCAGGCCAGTTTGGCGCTGGTACCGGTGCCGCACGGCGAGCGGTCATAGGCACCGCCCGGACACAGCACGAAATTGCGGCTGTCGGCGGGTGTGTCGCCATAGCGGCGGGCCGGCGTCTCGAAGAATTCGACATGATCGATCTCGGCACCGCCGGTCCCGGTGATGCCCTTGGCCGCGAGCTGCGCGCGGATGGCGCGGGCGGCCCGGGTGAGGCCGGCGATGTTGTCGCGTTCAAGCGGCAGCGGTGCGCGTTCGGCCAGGAAGAACCAGTTCCCGCCCCAGGCGACATCGCCCCTGACCCGGCCCAGTTCGGGCACGTCGATCTCGACCCCCTGGAGGTGGCAGAAGCTTTCGACATTCTCGAACCGGGCGGTATTGGCGGTGAGCAGGTCGAGACGGACGCGTCCGACCGGCGTTTCCAGAAGATGTTCGCCCGGGGCGATCCGGCCCAGCCAGGCCAGTGTCGCGGCGACACCGATCGTGCCGTGCCCGCACATGCCCAGATAACCGGACGTGTTGAAGAAGATCACACCCGCCGCACAGGCCGGGTCTTCCGGCTCGCACAACAGCGCGCCGACCATGGCATCGGATGCCCGCGGCTCGAGCACACAGGCGGTGCGATAGCGGTCGAATGTCTCGGCAAAGCGCTGGGCACGGTCTGCCAGCGGACCGCCGCCCAGATCGGGACCGCCCGCAATGATGACCCGGGTCGGCTGGCCGCCGGTATGGGAGTCGATGACGCGCATCGCGGTGCCGGCGGCCATCAGTCTGCCGCCCCGTCCCAGCGCGACCACCAGTCACGAAAACGCTGCCAGCCGGCATCGACGAAGGCGGCCTGGGCCGGCGACAGCGCATCGGACGCCATCAGCGCATGCTTGTAGGCGGCATGCCCTTCCAGGACCATCAGCCGCTTGTAGAAGAGAACGAGATCGGGGCCTTCGTCGAAACGGGCCAGCACATCCAGGGCTTCGGACAATTCCAGCGCCAGGCGCCGCGCCTGCGGATCGCCGCCGGCGGCCCGGCGGCACAATGTGACCAGGCGCAGGACCGGGCCGGGCAAGGCATTGCCGACACCGGTGATGGCGCCTTGTGCCCCGCAATTGACATATCCGTGGAAGACCTGGGTATCGACGCCGACCATCAAGGTCAGATCCGGGTCGCCCGAGGTGATATTTTCCGCCGCATAGCTGAGCGAGGCGGCACCGCCGAACTCCTTGAAACCAACCAGGTTGGGATGGGCGCCGCGCAGCTCGAAGAAGAGGTCGGCGCGGGTCTCGAAACCGTAATAGGGCGAGTTGTAGATCACCGCCGGCAGGTCGGGCGCAGCCTCAAGGACGGCCGCGAAATGCGCCCGTTGGGCGGCCGGCGATGTGCCGCGCGAGAGCACACGCGGAATGACCATCAGACCGGCAGCGCCGGCCGCGGCTCCGCGCGCAGCGATGGCTGCAGCGCGGGCCGTGTTCTGGGCCCCGGTACCGACCACGACCGGCAGGCCGGCTGCGCACAGCCGGTCGACACCCTCGCAGCGCTGTTCGTCGGTCAAAAGCGGCCAGTCGCCCATCGATCCGCAATAGACGACCGCGTCCATACCGGCCTCGACAAGCGCCTGCCCGGTTTCCACCAGGGCATCGAAATCGGGTGTCCCGTCCGCGTCGCAGGGTGTCATCAATGCCGGCATGCAGCCCGCAAAAACCGAGCCCGATCCTGACTTGCCCATCGCTGCCTCCACCCGCATGCCCGTGCGGAATCACACCCCGTGGCGGTGAGCCTAGCCCAGCCCCGGAGCGGATGCCATATCAGGCCGGTTCGGCGTCCAGGAGCGGCTCGCCCAGCTCGGCTTCGAGGGCGGCACTGCCGCTGGTGCTGACGGGAAGTTTCTGGCCGCTGCGCAAGCGCACCTCGACGACGCGGTCCTTGCGCTGAACGGTGGAGACGACCTCTTCCGGGCGCACCAGGTGCGAGCGGTGGATCTGGACGAAGCCGTGATCGGCCAGTTTCTTGCCCATTTCGATCATGGTCGCGCGGTGCAGGATTTCGCGGCCGGTGCGGTCCACCAGGGCGACGTAATTGCCCTGGGCAGAGACAATGACCAGATCGTCGATGGCGACAAAGTCGCGCCGCTGGGCCGAGCGCACGACCAGGCGCCGCGAGGTCACCCCGTCCATGCCCGGCCGTCCGCGCCGGACCAGTCCGGTCAGCTGGGTACCGACCAGATAGGCGATCAGGGTAAAGGCCGGCATCAGCAGCCAGTAGAGCGGCGGCGTGCCGGCGACCAGCTGGGCGGGCTCGAGCCCCGTATAGGGCGACAGAACCAGCACGGTCCAGAAATAGTCGGCCGCCATGGCGGCGGCGACCAGACCACAGCATTCCACCACCCGCCGCCAGGCCCACGTGCCCGACAGGCCGTGCCGCAAACCCAGGAGGGCACCGGCGATATAGGCGGGAAATTCCAGGGCCGAGAATACGGACTGGTGACGCACACCGAGGGCAAAGCTGGGCGGGGCGCCATTGGCCACGGCGCTGGAATACTGGATGGCGACAAAGACGATGACATGGGCAGCCCAGATGGCGGCCGAGACCGCAATCACCCGGTATATCCATTTGGCCGGAACGGCCGACCCGTCTTTCGATCCCGCTTTCACCGTCTTGCCCCGAAACTGGTTGCCGGTACACGGTTCAGTCTCGGTGAACGAAGATGACCGGACCTGCGCCGGCGGCTTAACATTCCTTCACCTGGACGACCGTAGCGGATGGCCTAGCAGGCCGGGCGGACACAGCGGGCGCAAAACGCCCCGAACGACGGGCCGGTGTTCCCGGCGGGTGCAGACGCGTCCGGACGGCCCCGATCCGCGACAGACAGCGGCATTTGCGCATTTGCCGGTTTGTGACGAACCCAGACAGCCGGTGTGACGAACCCAGAAGGCCGCTTTCCCGTCCCTTGACCCTCGCCCCCCTGTAGGTCGCGACCAAATGCGTGCTTATGAAATTGCCCACTTGTTTTCAGTAACTTGAGTGGGGATACAAAAATGCGATGCCTGATCCTGGAACGCCGCGACATGGCGCGGGCCGAACTGCAACGCCAACTGGGCCGGTTTGACGATATCGAGATCGCCGGCTGTTTCCGCACCGCCGAGCGCGCGGGCGTCTGCTGGCAGGACAATCCGCCCGATATCGTCTTCATGGACGGGGATACCCGCGAGTTTTCCCCGCTGCTCGACCGTTTCGAGACCGGCGATGTGCACGGCGCCCTGGTGGTGCTGATGGGCAATCTGCCCGACCTGGCCCTGACCGCCTTCGAGCGCCGCCATGCCGATTTCCTGCTGCGTCCGGTGGAGCCGGCACGCCTGGCGGAATGCGTGCGGCGGCTGCGCGAGATGCTGCAGCGGCGGCGCACCCTGTCGCGCGTTGCCGTTCTCAACGAGACGCTGGAAGACCTGCGCCGCACGCGCAGCCGCAATCCGGCGCCCCTGTACCGCGATTTCTGGATCCGCAGCCGCAATGAGACCGTGCGCGTACCGCAGAGCGAGATTGTCTGGCTGGAAGCCGCCCGCGGCTATGTCTATTTCAATCTGCGCCGGCGCCAGCTCTTGCACCGGATATCCCTGCGCGAGCTGGAAGAACGCCTGGATCCGGATGAATTCCTGCGCATCCACCGCTCGGCAATCATCAATGTGAACCAGCTGGTGCGCACCCATTCCAACCGGCACGGCATCCATGCCGTCGAATTGGCCAATGGCCAGCAGGTGCGCGTGGGCCGCAAATACCGGGTTCGCCTGGCCGAATTCATGGCCGGAACCCCGGCGCCCGCCGACCGCAGCCTGGTCGCAGCCTGAGCCGCCGCAAGCCCCTCCCGCCCCCGCCCGGAACACCGGGACGGCGTTCGCAACATTCGCTTTGAATGGTGTCCGTCCCGCCGGGAAGGCTGAACGGGCGGAGGACCCTGGTGTGCTCCGCCTACGGAGAAAAGGCCGCGCCTGATGCGACCGGTTCCGGCCGGTTGGAGACGCGGCCCCGGATCAAATCCAGATGGGATGCCAGTTTGGCCCCGGGGGACTTATATGAAACAGATCAGACAGATACTCATGGGCACGACGGCCAGCATCGGCCTGGCCCTCGCAGCGGGCGCGGTGCCCGGCCTTGCGCCGGCGGCCATGGCCCAGTCCTACACCACAGGCGGTGTCGGCGGCACGGTGGTTGACGAAAGCGGCTCCCCGCTGGCCGGCGCCACAGTGACCGTGACCTCGAATGCGCGCGGCTCGACCCGCCAGGTCGTGACCGGCGCCGACGGCCGCTTCTTCATCGGCCGCCTCGAAGTGGGCACCTATTCGCTGACCGCCGGCAATGCCGGCTATCAGACCGTCACCAATGACCAGATCCAGGTCTCGGTCGGCAGTTCGTCGACCTATCAGCTGGTCCTGCCGGCCGGCGCCGCCAGCGATGTCATCACCGTGACCGGCAGCGCCGTACAGGCCGACGTCTTCCAGGCCACCGAAACCGGTCTGGACCTGGATGTCCAGGCGATCTTCGACCAGATCCCGATCGCCCGCGACGTCACCTCCCTGACCCTGCTGGCACCGGGCACGGTCGGTGGCGACGGCGATTTCGAGGACGCGCTGAGCACCGGCTTCGCCTCGATCTCGGGCGCCTCGCCGGGCGAGAACGCCTTCTATATCGACGGGATGAACATCACCGATTTCCGTAACTTCCTCGGCGCCTCGGCGGTGCCGTTCCAGCTCTATGACCAGCTGGAAGTGAAGTCCGGCGGCTACCAGGCCGAATTCGGCCGCTCGACCGGCGGTGTCGTCAACGCGGTGACCCGTTCGGGCACCAATGAGTGGCATTACGGCTTCAACATCTTCTATTCGCCGGACGAGCTGCGCGAGGATTCGCCGTCCAACTTCCTCTATGCCAACCAGTTCGACCAGCGCACCCGGACCGAGACCGATCTCTGGTTCTCCGGACCGCTGATCGACGATCATGTCTTCATCTATGCCCTCTATTCGCCGCGGCAGATCGAGGCCATCAATGTGCGAGCCTCGGGCCGCGAGGAGATCGACCGCAGCGACGATCCCTTCTACGGCTTCCGCATCGACGCCAACCTGTTCGACGGCCACACCCTGGCCTGGACCAGCTTCTCGGACGACCGGGTCACGGTGCGCGAATCCAATAATGTGACCTTCAGTGCCGATGGCAGCGAGATCACCAATACGGCCTTCGTCGCCACGACCAATTTCTTCGAAGGTGGCGACGTCAATATCCTGCGCTATTCCGGCGCTTTCACCGACTGGCTGACCCTGTCACTGACGGCCGGCCGCCAGACCTTCAACCAGACCACGTCGGGCAGCACGGATGCCAATCCGGCCATCCTGGACGCGCGTGACACCTCGGCGTCGGCGATCCGTCTGGGCAATTGGGGCGAGCTGCAGGTCTCGCACGGCCTGGACACGCGCGAATTGCTGCGGGCCGATGCCGATATCTACGCCAATTTCTATGGCGAGCATAACATCCGCATCGGTGTCGACCGCGAAACCCTGACCGCGGAAGACGTGACCATCTATTCCGGCGGCACCTATTACCGCCTCTATGATGCGGCCTCGTGCGAGGCCCAGGGCGGCATGGCCGGACGCGATTGCGTGCGGGTGCGCAACCTGGAACAGGGCGGCGAGTTCGAGACCATCCAGACCGCTTTCTACATCCAGGATTCCTGGCAGGTCACCGACCAGCTGGCCCTGAATCTCGGCCTGCGGAACGAGACTTTCGACAACCGCAACACCGCCGGTGACAGCTTCACCACGATCGAGAACCAGCTGGCCCCGCGCATCGGTGCCACCTATGACTATTTCGGCGATGGATCGCTGGAGCTGTACGGCTTCTTCGGGCGCTATTTCCTGCCCGTGGCGACCAATACCAATATCCGCATGTCCGGCGCCGAACTCTTCACCCAGGACTGGTACCAGTTCACCGGTCTGGGTGCGGGTGACGTCCCGCAGCTGGAAGGCGATGCCTTCCTGGAAGAAGTGTTCGGCGATGGCAGCGTGCCGGACACGCGCGCCACGACCGACGCCTATCTGGATCCGATGTATGTGGATGAATTCATCCTGGGTGCCCGCTGGGCGCTGAACGACCTCTGGGATCTGGGTGCCAGCTATACCTATCGCGACCTCATCGTGACGCTGGAAGACGTCGCCATCGATGCCGCCGTGCTGGATTATTGCGACGCCAACGGGATCAGCGAGACCAATGTCTATGACGCCGATGAAGGCCGCAATCTGACCTGTGCCGAGGTGTGGACCGGCTTCCACCAGTATGTTCTGACAAATCCGGGCGAGGACATGCGTGTCTTCCTGCCCGAACTGGACGAGACGGTGGATCTGAGCGCCCAGGCGCTGGGCTATCCGACGCCGACGCGGACCTATGAAGCGGTGACGCTGACCTTTGACCGTGCCTTCGAGGGCGGCTGGGACCTGCACGGTTCCTGGACGATCTCGCGCAATGAAGGCAATTACGAAGGTCCGGTGAAGTCGGATAACGGCCAGGACGATGCGGGGATCAC
>Ga0213838_1000994_pt1 | contig 16181 bp, 12 predicted proteins | sample SWPATP13_FD_160577 | JGI IMG/M metagenome (GOLD analysis project Ga0213838, IMG submission 160577) | Coastal seawater microbial communities from Marineland, Florida, United States - SWPA TP1 #3 | ecosystem: Environmental > Aquatic > Marine > Coastal | place: USA: Florida | collected 2016-08-06 | reverse complement strand
AGAGTTAGAAGAGAATACAGATGACTAAGACCGCAGATGACAACATTATTGTTGGTCTTGATATAGGCACTGCAACCATATCAGCTCTAGTCGGAGAAGTACTGCCAGATGGTCAAATCAATATTATTGGTTCAGGCAGCAGCCCGTCCCGAGGTATGGATAAAGGCGGTGTTAACGATTTAGAATCAGTAGTGAAGTCTGTTCAACGAGCTATTGATCAAGCTGAGTTAATGGCCGAGTGTCAAATCAGCCGCGTATTTATTTCATTGTCAGGTAAGCATATCGCGAGCCGAATTGAAAAAGGTATGGGGACTATCTCTGATGAAGAGGTGTCTCCAGAAGACATGGAGCGTGCTATCCATACTGCTAAGTCGATCAAGATCGGTGAAGAGCAGAAAATATTGCATGTGATACCACAAGAATTCACCATTGATTATCAAGAAGGGATCAAGAATCCTCTTGGCTTATCAGGTGTTAGAATGGAAGTGAGTGTCCATCTGATTTCTTGTCATAGTGATATGGCAAAGAACATAATTAAAGCAGTTGAACGATGCGGATTGACTGTCGATCATCTCGTTTTTTCAGGTCTTGCTTCTAGTAATGCAGTTATTACTGAAGATGAAAGAGAACTTGGAGTATGTGTTGTTGATATTGGTGCTGGCACAATGGATATATCCATTTGGACTGGCGGAGCCTTACGACACACGGAAGTATTTTCTTACGCGGGAAATGCAGTAACCAGTGATATAGCCTTCGCTTTCGGTACACCAGTGAGTGATGCCGAAGAGATTAAAGTTAAATATGGTTGCGCTCTGAGTGAATTAGTTAGCAAGGACGATACGGTTAATGTACCAAGTGTCGGTGGGCGTCCATCACGCAGTTTACAAAGACAAACTTTGTCAGAAGTGATTGAACCACGTTACACTGAACTTATGGGGCTCGTTAATCAAACTATCGATACTGTTCAAGTTAAGCTTCGCGAAGACGGCATTAAGCACCATTTGGCTGCTGGTGTGGTCTTGACTGGCGGTGCTGCGCAAATTGACGGATTGGTAGAATGTGCGGAACGCGTTTTCCGCAATCAAGTTAGAGTCGGTAAACCATTAGAAGTTAGTGGTTTAACTGAATACGTAAAAGAGCCGTATCATTCTACGGCAGTTGGTTTACTTCATTATGCAAGAGATAGCCAAATGAGTGATGAAGGTGAGTACAGCGAACCCAAGCGCAGCTCATCGATGTCGGGATTGTTTGGTAAATTGCGTAATTGGATACAAAAAGAGTTTTAACCTGAGTTGCAGGAAAAAACGGAGATAACACATGTTTGAACCGATGATGGAAATGTCTGACGATGCAGTAATCAAAGTCGTTGGAGTTGGTGGCGGCGGCGGTAACGCTGTTGAGCACATGGTACGTGAGTCTATTGAAGGTGTTGAATTCATTAGTGTAAATACTGATGCTCAAGCTCTTCGTAAAACAAGCGTTAGCAGCGTAATTCAAATCGGTGGTGATATCACTAAAGGTTTGGGCGCTGGTGCTAACCCACAAGTTGGCCGTGATGCAGCTCTCGAAGATAAAGAAAGAATTAAAGAAGTTCTAACAGGTGCCGATATGGTATTTATCGCAGCTGGAATGGGCGGTGGTACTGGTACTGGTGCTGCTCCCGTAATCGCGGAAGTTGCGAAGGAACTAGGTGTGCTTACGGTTGCTGTAGTAACTAAGCCATTTAGCTTCGAAGGGAAAAAGCGTTTAGCATTTGCAGAGCAAGGAATTGAAGAGCTTTCTAAGCATGTAGACTCTTTAATTACTATTCCGAACGAGAAGCTACTTAAAGTATTAGGTCGTGGTGTTACTCTTCTGGAAGCGTTTGCTAGCGCAAATGACGTACTTAAGAATGCAGTTCAGGGTATTGCTGAATTGATCACTCGACCTGGCATGATTAACGTCGACTTTGCGGATGTGAGAACCGTGATGTCGGAGATGGGCCATGCAATGATGGGTAGTGGTATTTCGAAAGGCGAAGATCGAGCGGAAGAAGCTGCCGAAACGGCAATTTCTAGCCCACTTCTAGAAGATATCGATCTAGCTGGCGCTCGTGGTGTTCTTGTAAACATTACAGCAGGTCTAGACATGCGTTTGGACGAATTCGAGACAGTTGGTAATACAGTTAAAGCGTTTGCTTCTGACAATGCAACTGTGGTTATTGGTACTTCTCTAGACCCTGATATGACGGATGAAATCCGTGTAACTGTTGTAGCAACAGGCATTGGGACAGAGAAAAAACCTGATATTACTTTAGTTGCGGGTGGTAAAGCGAAAGTTGCACCAGTATCTCAACCTCAAGTTTCTGCGCAAGCAGCTCCTAAGGTAGAAGAGAAATTGGCACAGCCATTGCAGGAAAAAACTGAGGTTAAACCTCAAGTGAAACCGCAGCCAACTTCGTCAGCAGCACCTTCGACTGCTAGTGCGAGCCAAAATACGGCTCCTAAAGCGGAAAAAGAGAGTGGGTATCTAGATATCCCAGCATTTTTACGACGTCAGGCTGATTAACAAATAGTCGCTAATTTGACAGTGTTCAAAATTAGCGGTAAAATTTTTGGTCGGTATAATACCGGCCAGAAATTGTAGCACTGACAAGAGGCAAGAAGATGATCAGACAGCGTACTCTGAAAGAAATTGTGAAAACAACTGGTGTGGGTCTCCACTCTGGTCGTAAAGTCACACTTACTCTTCGACCTGCAGCTGCAAATACTGGGATTGTTTATCGCCGTACGGACCTAAATCCGCCGGTTGACTTCCCTGCAGATCCTGCATCCGTTCGTGACACAATGCTTTGTACAGCTTTAGTTAATGATGAAGGTGTTCGAATCTCTACAGTCGAACATTTGAATGCTGCATTAGCTGGAATGGGAATCGACAATATAATTGTCGAAGTTGACGCGCCAGAGATTCCTATTATGGATGGTAGTGCCAGCCCATTTGTATATCTGCTTCAGCAGGCGGGTGTTGAAACCCTCAATGCACCTAAGCGTTATATTCGAATTAAAAAACCAGTTCGTTTTGAAGATGGCGATAAATGGGCTGAATTTGTACCATTTAACGGCTTCCGTATGGATTTCGAAATTGACTTTAATCACCCAGCAATTGAATCTGATGAGCAACGCATGTTGTTTGATTTTTCATCTCAAGGGTTTGTTAAAGAAATTTCGCGCGCTCGTACATTCGGTTTTATGCGTGATATTGAGTACCTTCAATCCCAAAATTTGTGTTTAGGCGGTAGCTTTGATTGTGCAATCGTATTGGATGATTACCGAATATTGAACGAAGAAGGCTTACGTTTTGAAAATGAATTCGTAACGCATAAAGTTCTGGATGCGATCGGCGATCTCTATATGTGTGGTCACGCAATTATTGGTGAATTTAGAGCTTATAAATCAGGCCATGGTTTAAATAACCAACTGCTTCGTGCTGTGCTAGCTGATGCTGAAGCTTGGGAGTGGGCAACCTTCGAAGAAGAAGCTGGTTCTCCAGTCGCTTTTGCAGAACCGAATATGGTTCTGGCATAAATAAAAATTTCATAAAAAGCTAGGCAAATGCCTAGCTTTTTTTATGCCTAGAATTCGTCCCAATTCGCCTGTTTAATTTCTACTTTCTAAGGTTGATAATTTACAGATATTCACCCTGGCGACTTGTTAACCTTGATAGTTGAAATTTAAGTTTGTACAAATAGTTTGATTGGTTGTTTATTCCATCATCAATCACGAATAAAAGTTCAAAGCACATCAAACAAATGGCTCATAAGATGGTTGTCTTAGTGAAAATTACTTACACTAGGTGGCAATATTTTCACTCAAGCCTTGAAAACTCTACTTCTCAATACAATATCTGAGTAATATGAATTATCTCAGTATCCTTAGTTAATAACTGGTAGAGACTGAAGGCATTAAAACTAGATCGCAGGCGATCTGATAAAGAAGAGATTCCAAGCACATGATTACTAAGCTGCTGACAAAGGTAATTGGCAGTCGCAATGACAGAACACTGCGCCGCCTTAGAAAAATTGTAAAAGAAATTAATAACTACGAACCAACATTTGAAGCGTTTTCTGATGAAGAACTAAAAGCGAAAACTGTTGAATTTCGTGAGCGCTTAGAAAAAGGTGAAACTCTAGATAACCTATTGCCAGAAGCATTTGCGACAGTTCGTGAAGCATCAAAGCGTGTGTATGGTATGCGTCACTTTGATGTTCAAATGATTGGTGGCATGGTACTAAATGCTGGTCAAATAGCAGAAATGCGTACTGGTGAAGGTAAGACTCTTACTGCAACTCTACCTGCTTATTTAAATGCACTTAAAGGTGCTGTTCACGTTGTAACTGTGAACGACTACTTAGCTAAACGTGATGCAGAAACTAACCGCGTTCTATTCGAATTTCTGGGTATGACGGTTGGCATTAATGTGCCGAACATGCCTCCTCAAGAAAAGAAAGAAGCTTACTTAGCAGATATCCTTTACGGTACAAACAACGAATTTGGTTTTGACTACCTACGCGATAACATGGCTTTCCGTTCGGAAGACCGTGTCCAGCGTGAACGCTACTTTGCAATCGTCGATGAAGTAGACTCGATCCTAATCGATGAAGCTCGTACACCGTTAATTATTTCAGGTCCGGCTGAGGATAGTTCAGAGCTTTACACTCGAATTAACACGCTTATCCCTCACTTAGAGCTTCAAGAGAAAGAAGACTCTGAAGAATACCGTGGTGATGGTCACTACACGATGGATGAGAAGTCTAAGCAAGTTCATTTGACCGAGACAGGTCAAGAGTTTGTTGAAGAGTTAATGGTGAAAAATGGGTTAATGGAAGAAGGGGATACTTTGTATTCTCCAACGAACATCAGCTTATTACACCACGTGAATGCGGCATTACGTGCACATGTCTTGTTTGAGAAAGACGTTGACTACATCGTTACCGAAGAAGGTGAGGTGGTTATTGTCGATGAGCATACAGGTCGTACAATGCCTGGTCGTCGCTGGTCTGAAGGTCTTCATCAAGCGGTTGAAGCAAAAGAAGGCGTTAAGATTCAGAATGAAAACCAAACTTTAGCTTCTATTACGTTCCAAAACTTTTTCCGTCTATATGAAAAGCTGTCTGGTATGACAGGTACTGCGGATACTGAAGCGTTTGAATTCCAGTCTATTTATGGACTTGAAACAGTTGTTATTCCAACAAATCGCCCAATGGTTCGTAACGATATGCCTGATGTGGTATATCGCACCGAAGCGGATAAGTTCAATGCAATTATTGAAGACATTAAAGAGCGAGTGGCAAATGGCCAACCTAGCTTAGTTGGTACCGTCTCGATTGAAAAATCTGAGTTGCTTTCAAATGCATTAAAGAAAGCGAAAATTAAGCACAATGTACTTAATGCGAAGTTCCATGAAATGGAAGCTGAGATTGTTGCTCAAGCAGGTACTCCTGGTGCAGTGACTATTGCAACGAACATGGCAGGTCGTGGTACTGATATCGTACTTGGCGGTAGCTGGCAGTCACAAGTGGATAAACTGGATAATCCAACTCAGGATCAGATTGATAAGATCAAGGCTGAATGGAAAGTTGTTCACGATAAAGTACTTGAATCTGGCGGTTTACATATTATCGGTACAGAGCGTCATGAATCGCGCCGTATTGATAACCAACTTCGTGGTCGTTCTGGTCGTCAAGGTGATGCGGGTTCCTCTCGTTTTTATCTATCAATGGAAGACTCACTTTTACGTATCTTCACTTCTGATCGTATGGCCGGCCTTATTCAAAGTGGAATGGATGAAGGTGAGGCTATTGAAAGCCGTATGCTTTCACGTTCGATCGAGAAGGCTCAACGTAAAGTAGAGGGTCGTAACTTCGATATACGTAAACAGCTTCTAGAATACGATGATGTTGCTAATGATCAGCGTAAAGTTGTCTATGAGCTTCGTGATGAGTTGATGGGCGCTGATGACATCAGTGACATGATTGAGCAAAACCGCGCTGATGTATTTACTTCCGTTCTGGATGAATACATCCCACCACAGTCTCTAGAAGATATGTGGGACATTGAAGGCTTGCAAGAGCGTCTTAAGAACGATTTTGATTTAGAGTTACCAATTCAAACTTGGTTAGACGAAGACGATAAGTTATACGAAGAAGCGCTTCGAGAGAAGATCTTAGTGACCGCTGTAGAAGTGTACAAGCAGAAAGAAGAAGTGGTAGGTGAACAAGTACTACGTAACTTTGAAAAATCTGTAATGCTTCAAACGCTAGATACGCTTTGGAAAGAGCATTTGGCTGCGATGGATCACTTGCGTCAAGGCATCCATTTACGTGGTTATGCTCAGAAAAACCCTAAACAAGAATATAAGCGCGAGTCGTTTGAATTGTTTGAAGGTTTGCTTGATGCATTGAAGTCGGATGTGATTACCATTCTTTCTAAAGTTCGAGTTCAACAGCAAGAGGAAGTTGAGCGAATGGAAGCGCAGCGTCAAGCGCAAGCTGAAGAAGCCGCTCGTCGTGCTCAAGCTCAACATGCTAACGCTGAAAACCAGTTAGGCAATGATGAACCTCAGGATGAAGGAGCTCATCAGCCAGTGGTTCGTGAAGAGCGTAAAGTTGGACGCAATGAACCGTGCCCTTGTGGTAGTGGTAAAAAGTACAAACAGTGTCATGGCAAAATTGCCTAGTTAAGCTGATAAACAATCCAATTAAAGAGTCGCATTAGCGGCTCTTTTTTTAAGTATAGATAGTCTCATTAGCAAGTTGAGCAGAAGGAACATACATGAAGCGCATTCATATTGTAGCTGGCATCATTTTTAACTCTGACAAATCACAAGTCTTCATTACAAAAAGGCCTGATCATCTTCATAAAGGTGGCTTCTGGGAATTCCCGGGTGGAAAGGTGGAACTCGGTGAAACTGTAGAACAGGCGATGATTCGAGAGCTTGACGAAGAAATCGGTATTTCGGTGACTGAGCAAAAAGTGTTTGAGAATTTAAAACATGATTATCCGGATAAGTCTTTAGAGTTTGATTTTATTTTAGTCACAGCGTTTGACTCTGAACCTTATGGGAAAGAAGGGCAGGAAGGGCTCTGGGTTCGTATTGCGGATCTCGTGGACTATACATTCCCTGAAGCAAACCACCCGATTGTTAAACGTGTGATAAAAGAGTTTGCTTAACCTCTAGCCAGAGTTTGAGATTGTTGTTAGTTTATTAGCAATATGTAGTTGATAGAACGCACTGGACCAGTTAGGTACTAGTCGTTAACAGTAATTGATGGAGAATAACGCAGTGGTTAGAGTTGCGATTGCAGGAGCAGCCGGTCGTATGGGCCGAAACTTGGTTAAAGCCGCACACCAAAATACTCAAGCAAGTGTTGGTTCGGGGTCTGAGCGCCCTGAGTCTTCTTTGGTTGGAGTTGATATTGGCGAGCTATGTGGAGAAGGTCAACTTAACGTAGTTTTAGTGGATGACTTGGAAAAAGCGATTGATGATTTTGATGTGATCGTCGATTTCACAGCACCTGTAAGTACGTTAGCAAATATCGAGTTGTGTAAAAAGTACAACAAGAAGCTAGTGATAGGCACGACTGGTTTTTCTGAAGAAGAAAAAGAAGTGATCAATCAAGCATCGCTAGAAATGCCTATTATCATGGCGCCAAATTACAGCGTTGGTGTAAACCTTGTATTTAAGCTGCTAGAAAAGGCCGCTAAAGTGATGGGTGACTACTGTGATGTTGAAATCGTTGAAGCTCACCATCGTCATAAAGTGGATGCTCCGTCAGGTACTGCGATTGGTATGGGTGAAGCTATTGCTGGCGCAATGGGCAATGACTTGAACGATGTTGCTGTTTGGGCTCGTGAAGGCATTACTGGTGAACGTACTAAAGACGAGATCGGCTTTGCAACGATTCGTGCTGGCGATATTATCGGTGAGCATACCGCGATGTTTGCCGATATCGGCGAGCGAGTCGAAATTACTCATAAAGCAACCGACAGAATGACTTTTGCTAATGGTGCGATTAAGGCTGCAGTGTGGCTCAACGATAAGCCCTCTGGCTTTTATACCATGACAGATGTTCTAGGTTTGAATGAACTGTAATTAGATAATTATGCGTCAGGGTATCTTGGCGCATAAGGTTTTTTTTCCACTTTTCCTTTTTGATTAACTCTCCATATTCTTCGTTATTCCTTCATGTTAACTCTTCCTTATTCCTATCTTTGGTCACTTTCTTAGTGAGATAGCTATAAGTTTGCCTTAATGATTTAGTTTGAACGTTTGCGCAATGGTGGTTTGAATTTCTCTATATCGAATTAGGCTTTTTGGTGGTGGTAAAATATTTATTTCATAAAACCCTCCCTTTTTTCTTCTTAAACATAGTGTTTTAGAGGTTCTAAATAGATATCTGTGTTTATGGCTTCAAAGTATGAATTTCTTTAATACTAAATGTTGACACAAATCACGTAGATCACTAGAATACCGCCAATTTGTCTAATTTCCATAAACACGCAGTTTTTGGTGTTGCAGGAAGGTAGATTTGCAAATTAAATCAATTTTAATGCATTTTTATTCTGGAGGTTGTCTTGAAGAAGTCAGCACTACTCGTCCTAGAAGATGGGACAGTATTTCACGGTGAAGCCATTGGCGCTGTAGGTTCTGCAGTTGGTGAAGTCGTTTTTAATACCTCGATGACGGGGTACCAAGAAATCCTCACTGATCCTTCCTACTCTCAACAAATCGTTACCCTTACTTACCCTCACATTGGCAATACCGGAACCAATTCCGAAGACGAAGAATCCTCTTCAATCCACGCTCAAGGCCTTGTGATTCGCGATCTCCCTCTTATCGCTTCTAACTTCCGTAATGAACAATCCCTTTCTGATTACCTTAAGTCGCAAAACGTTGTTGGTATCGCTGATATCGATACTCGTAAGCTGACGCGTATTCTTCGTGAAAAAGGCGCACAGAACGGTTGTATCGTAGCGGGTAACAATTTAGACGAAGCTTTGGCTCTAGCGAAAGCAAAAGAATTCCCTGGCCTGAAAGGTATGGACCTTGCGAAAGAAGTTACAACAAAAGAAGCGTATCAATGGAAACAAGGTTCGTGGACGCTTACGGGTGGACTTCCTGAGGCGAAAGCAGACTCAGAATTGCCATACCACGTTGTTGCTTATGACTTCGGCGCAAAACGTAACATCCTACGCATGCTCGTTGACCGCGGTTGCCGCCTAACGGTTGTCCCTGCTGAAACATCAGCAGAAGAAGTATTAGCTCTTAACCCAGACGGCGTTTTCCTATCAAACGGCCCTGGTGACCCAGAACCATGTACTTACGCTATCGAAGCAACAAAAGTGTTCCTAGATAAAGGCCTGCCAATCTTTGGTATTTGTCTAGGTCACCAAATCCTAGCTCTAGCGTCAGGTGCAAAAACAGTGAAGATGAAGTTCGGCCACCATGGTGCAAACCACCCAGTGAAAGACTTAGATCGTGATGTTGTGATGATCACTTCACAAAACCACGGCTTTGCTGCTGATGAAGAGACGCTGCCTGAGACTCTACGTGCAACGCACAAGTCTCTATTTGATGGTTCTCTACAAGGTATTCACCGTACAGATAAGCCAGCATTTAGCTTCCAAGGTCACCCAGAAGCGAGCCCTGGTCCAGAAGACGCAGCGCCGTTATTCGACCACTTCATTGAACTAATTAAACAGCACACAGCGTAATTCGGAGTAGTAGACAATGCCAAAACGTACTGACATTAAAAGTATTCTAATTCTAGGTGCTGGCCCGATCGTTATCGGCCAAGCATGTGAGTTCGATTACTCTGGTGCTCAAGCTTGTAAAGCGCTTCGCGAAGAAGGTTACCGAGTTATTCTTGTAAACTCGAACCCAGCGACAATCATGACTGACCCTGATATGGCCGATGCAACTTACATCGAACCAATCCAATGGGAAGTTGTTCGCAACATCATTGCGAAAGAGAAGCCAGATGCAGTTCTACCTACTATGGGTGGTCAAACAGCGCTTAACTGTGCACTAGACCTAGAGAAGCACGGTGTTCTTGAAGAGTTCGGTGTAGAAATGATCGGTGCAACGGCTGACGCTATCGATAAAGCAGAAGACCGTTCACGCTTCGATAAAGCAATGAAAGCTATTGGCCTGGAGTGTCCAACTGCTGATACAGCGAAAAGCATGGAAGAAGCTTACAAAGTTTTAGACATGGTTGGTTTCCCTTGTATCATTCGTCCATCATTCACGATGGGTGGTACTGGCGGTGGTATCGCTTACAACAAAGAAGAATTTGAAGAAATCTGTCGTCGTGGTTTGGACTTATCTCCAACTAACGAACTTCTAATTGATGAATCTCTTATCGGTTGGAAAGAATACGAGATGGAAGTAGTTCGTGACAAAAACGACAACTGCATCATCGTATGTGCGATTGAAAACTTCGATCCAATGGGTATTCACACTGGTGACTCAATCACTGTGGCTCCAGCTCAAACGCTGACAGACAAAGAATACCAACTAATGCGTAACGCATCTCTAGCAGTACTGCGTGAGATTGGTGTTGAAACAGGTGGTTCAAACGTACAGTTTGGTATCAACCCGAAAGATGGCCGTATGGTTATCATCGAGATGAACCCACGTGTATCTCGCTCTTCTGCTCTAGCGTCTAAAGCAACAGGTTTCCCAATCGCTAAGATTGCCGCGAAACTGGCTGTTGGCTTCACTCTAGATGAGCTAATGAATGACATCACTGGCGGCGCAACGCCAGCATCATTCGAACCAACAATCGACTACGTAGTAACTAAGATTCCTCGTTTCAACTTCGAGAAATTTGCAGGTGCTAACGACCGTCTAACGACGCAAATGAAGTCTGTTGGTGAAGTTATGGCTATCGGCCGTAACCAGCAAGAATCTCTACAGAAAGCGCTTCGCGGCCTAGAAGTTGGCGCGACTGGCTTTGACGAAATGGTTGACCTAGATGCGCCAGACGCACTAACAACGATTCGTCACGAACTGAAAGAAGCAGGCGCAGACCGTATTTGGTACATCGCGGACGCATTCCGTGCGGGTATGTCAGTAGATGGCGTATTCAACCTAACGCAAATTGACCGTTGGTTCCTAGTTCAAATCGAAGACATCGTTAAGCTTGAGCAAGAACTGAAAGCGAAAGGCTTTGCTGGTCTGAACAAAGACGAGTTAAACAAGCTTAAGCGTAAAGGTTTTGCTGATGCACGCCTATCTAAGATTCTAGGTGTAGCGGAAAGCGAAATCCGTCGTCTACGTGACCAATATGATATCCACCCAGTGTACAAGCGCGTTGATACGTGTGCGGCTGAGTTCTCTTCAGATACGGCTTACATGTACTCATCTTACGATGACGAGTGTGAAGCGAACCCAACAGACAAAGACAAGATCATGATTCTTGGTGGCGGTCCAAACCGTATCGGCCAAGGTATTGAATTTGACTACTGTTGTGTACACGCATCACTAGCGCTACGTGAAGATGGCTACGAAACTATCATGGTTAACTGTAACCCTGAGACAGTTTCTACAGACTACGATACATCTGACCGTCTGTACTTCGAACCAGTAACTTTGGAAGACGTACTAGCTATCGCTCGCGTTGAGAAGCCAAAAGGCGTTATCGTTCAGTACGGTGGTCAAACGCCACTGAAACTGGCTCGTGCTCTTGAAGCGGCTGGTGTACCTATCATCGGTACTAGCCCTGACGCAATCGACCGTGCAGAAGACCGTGAGCGTTTCCAAGTTGCTGTAGACCGTCTAGGCCTACTTCAGCCAGAAAACGCGACAGTAACAACAATGGAGCAAGCAGTAGAGAAATCTCGTGAAATCGGCTTCCCACTAGTTGTTCGTCCTTCTTATGTACTTGGTGGTCGTGCGATGGAAATCGTATACGACGAGCAAGACTTACGTCGCTACTTCAATGAAGCAGTAAGCGTATCGAACGAATCTCCTGTTCTTCTTGATAGCTTCCTAGATGATGCTGTTGAAGTCGACGTAGATGCTATCTGTGACGGTGAGCGCGTAGTTATCGGCGGTATCATGGAGCACATCGAGCAAGCGGGTGTCCACTCTGGTGACTCGGCATGTTCTCTTCCTGCATACACGCTAAGCCAAGAAATCCAAGACGTAATGCGCGAGCAAGTTGAAAAGCTAGCATTTGAGTTGGGTGTTCGTGGTCTAATGAACACGCAGTTTGCTGTTAAGAACAACCAAGTGTACCTAATCGAGGTTAACCCTCGTGCAGCGCGTACGGTTCCGTTCGTATCTAAAGCAACTGGCGCGCCAATCGCTAAGATTGCCGCTCGTGTAATGGCGGGTCAATCGCTAGAGTCTCAAGGCTTTACCAAAGAAATCATCCCACCTTACTACTCAGTGAAAGAAGTGGTACTGCCATTCAACAAATTCCCAGGTGTTGATCCACTATTAGGCCCAGAAATGCGCTCTACTGGTGAAGTGATGGGTGTTGGTGCAACGTTCGCAGAAGCTTACTCTAAAGCGGAATTGGGTTGTGGCAACATCTACCCAGAAGGCGGTCGTGCACTTCTTTCTGTTCGCGAAGGCGACAAAGAGCGTGTTGTTGACCTAGCATCTAAGCTATCTAAGCTTGGTTACCAGCTAGACGCAACGCACGGTACTGCGGTTATCCTTGGCGAAGCGGGTATCAACCCACGTCTAGTAAACAAGGTACACGAAGGTCGTCCTCACATTCTTGACCGTATCAAGAACAACGAGTACACGTACATCGTGAACACTGCAGCTGGCCGTCAAGCGATTGAAGATTCGAAAGTTCTCCGTCGTGGCGCATTGGCTGAGAAAGTGAACTACACGACGACGCTAAATGCTGCATTTGCGACTTGTATGGCGCACACAGCAGACGCGAAGACGTCAGTAACTTCAGTTCAAGAGTTACACGCTCAGGTTAAAGCTTCAGAAGCTTAAACTGATAAAAAATAATAAAGCCCACTCGATTGAGTGGGCTTTTTTGTTTCTGCCAACGGGCCATGTTATCCCGCATCTTTAGTTAGAATATGGGCTATTCTTTCACCGTAATAAAATGCGGTACGAAGATCGTTTTCGTGAATAAGTGAATCTTCCCCCGCGCTAGAGACTAATCCTATATTAGATCCAGTGCGATTAAGGCCCAGTGAATCTGTGTGTTTTGATACATCTAGTCCTGCCCAAATCATGCCGTGCTGACAAGCCAAAGTAAAAAAGCTAAAGAGAGTTTGCTGTTGTTCTCCATTAAGGCTTCCACCGGTAGTAAAACCTCCCGCTAGCTTATTGCGCCACGCTTTATCGCAGTACGGATCACTACTCGCGTCCATGAAAGCCTTAAACTGCGCAGATGGAGAGCCCATATAAGTTGGTGATCCGAACAAGATTGCATCGCAACTACTCAGTCTGCCGATTTTTTCTTGATTAACATAACGACCTTCAACGATTTCGCTGGGTAGAACTTCCATTAAATAGATATCAGTTTGTTTACTGCTTTTCGCGCCTTCAGCGATTTGCTCTGCGACTAACTTGGTTGCACCAGAGTGAGAGAAATACACAATTCCTACAGTTTTATTTGTCATCGTTTAAGCCTCATATTGATTGCGTTTTTCTACATCATTGGATAAATACTGAATGAACTCCCACTCACCTCCACTGTTGTCGAAGAAATAGATTCGCTTACGGAAAGGGTGAATATCTGCTAATTCATTTTGTTGATAACCAGCTGCAAGCAAGCGTTCCTTTACTAAGTCAGCATCTTCTACCACTAAACCGATATGGTTGATGCCTATGTCTTTATATGGCTTTCGGTTGCTTACTTTAGAGTGTGCTGCTTCTTGTAAAGCGATGTATGTCGTGTCTGTACCGATATGGCACCAGCGGTTGTCTGAATAACCTTTGTGTCTGACTTTAAATTCAGGGATGGCTGTTTGAATAAACTCGATCGATTGTTCAATGTCTTCTACGGTGACGTTGGCATGCTCGACGTAAGCTTGCATAGGAACCTCCGGTGTTCTCATTTAATAAAGTTATTTATTTACTAATATAGCTTATGGTTGACTTAAGTAAATAAAAAACTTTACTTACTTAAGGGGGAGAAAGATGCTTGATTTGAAGATTTGAAGATTTGAAGATTTGAAGATTTGAAGATTTGAAGATTTGAAGATTTGAAGATTTGAAGATTAAAAAAAGGGCTCATACTTGAGCCCTAAATGGATTATTTGTTAATAGCAAAAGTAGGCAGAGAAAGGTGCCATCGAATGGCTCCCAATCTGATAAGGAGTGTGGAGAATACCCCGGCAATAAAGGCACTAGAATTGTCATAGCCCATTGCGAGAGCTGTGGTATGAAATACGCCGCCAACAATACAAGCAGTGGCGTAGACTTCACTTCTTAATACCATGGGTACCTCTCGGGCAAGTACGTCACGAATGATACCACCGCCACATCCCGTAATAACTCCCATGATCACCGCAACGAGTGCCGAATCTTGATAAGACATCGCCTTTTCCACGCCGATTCCTACAAATACGGCTAAGCCGATAGCGTCACAGACTGGAAGTATCCACCAAGCGAGGCGCTTAGGGCGTCGGACAATGATCATCGTAAGTAAACATGTTAATAAGATGACCCAAAGATATGTGGTGTCAGTGATCCAGAAAACGGGCGTAGCGCCCAAAGCCATATCTCGAATAGTGCCACCACCGATGGCGGTAACGCTGCCAAGTACAGCGACGCCGAATGGATCCATTTTTAATCGTCCCGCAAGGATCACTCCGGAAATAGCAAAGATGGCAGTGCCAAACAAATCAATAAAATAAAGCAGCATGGAATCCATGATACTGACGCTCTTGTATAGTTAGGGAACAGGGTTATGGGGCGAATTGTACGAAAATTCGCTCCAAATAGTTAGCGATTTTGACGTGCTTTATCGAAGAAATTACAGACTTGCTGTATGGCGTTCAAAGTACGAGGCGTTGGGCGATTAATCCAGTCTGAATTGAGAGACCAGACCTGCTGTTGGCTCACTGCGGGGATTTCTGAACTCCAATCTCGCCACATACTGCCGTTATCAATGGCATGCTGAGAAGTGAAAATGACTTCAGGTTCTCTTAAGACCACTTGCTCGATGCCTACCTGAGGATAAGGAGATGCGCTATTCTGGAAAATGTTTTCACCACCGCAAAATTCAAAGACTTCACTTGGCCAATGCCCTTGAGCAACCGTGATGATCGGTTTTTCACTCAGTTGATAAAAGTAACGGACAGGGGAGGCGTTTTCGTATTTTTTTCTGAGTGAAGCTAATCGCTCTCTATAAGCTTGAGCGTTTTTCATTCCAACATCCGGTGTATCGGAAAACTGGCTTAGCTGCTCTATATTCGTAGCGATGTTATCCAGTGTTTTGGTTTGCGAATAATAGATATTGAAACCAAAGTCCTTAAGCTTTTTCAGTTCCCTAGGAGGGTTGCCGGCAGGCCAAGCAAGGATAAGATCAGGCTGAAGGGCGATGATTTTTTCAACTTTAATACCCTGATAGTTGGCGACCTTTTCTAAGTTTTTGACTTGTGGTGGGTAATCACTCCTGTCGCTGACCGCAATGACTTTATCTCCTAGCCCAGCCTCAAAGGCCAATTCTGTTGCATGAGGAGCTAAACTGACGACTCGCTCGATCCTTTTATCTGAATCAGCGACAGCGAAGAAAGCGCATGCTGATGAAGTGAGTACCATTAAGCGAAAGCAAGAGCGAATGGTCATTTATATTCCTTTATGAATAAGCAGAAGAATCGCGCTTTGGAACAGTATCCAAGCTAATATTCTCCATGCTAGTAACTTTTGCAGCTGTGATAGATGAAGCGCTGAAGGGGCGATTCTTCCACCTAATTTCGCTCGTACAGCTTTAGTATCGTTATAGATTGCGGGGCCACCTAACGATAATTCAAGCTTGTTGCCTACCGCAGTGATGAGCCAAGCAGGCCCTGGTAGTGGCCAAGATTTGCTCTGAGACAGCATAGTGTTGAATGTGTGTCCTGCTTTAGAGCCAAAGACGATCATCAAAGCAAATATTCGCAATGGAATGAAATCTAAAACGGCAGTTAAGCGAACAACGGCCATACCGAAAGGTGAGT
>Ga0213838_1000993_pt1 | contig 16199 bp, 11 predicted proteins | sample SWPATP13_FD_160577 | JGI IMG/M metagenome (GOLD analysis project Ga0213838, IMG submission 160577) | Coastal seawater microbial communities from Marineland, Florida, United States - SWPA TP1 #3 | ecosystem: Environmental > Aquatic > Marine > Coastal | place: USA: Florida | collected 2016-08-06 | reverse complement strand
TACCGGAAATAAACACCGCACCGAGCGCGACTTCCCAGCTGTAACCCATTTCACTTACTACAGTGAAAGAGAAGAACGCGTTCAAGCCCATACCTGGTGCAAGGCCGACTGGCCAGTTTGCAAAAAGACCCATCAACAGACAACCGATCGCAGCACCGATACAAGTTGCAACGAACACGGCGCCAGCATCCATACCTGATGCCGCCATAATTTGCGGGTTGACGAATATAATGTAAGCCATGGTCGCGAAGGTTGTTACGCCACCGATTAATTCATCCTTGATGCTACTTCCGTGTGCTTTGATCTTAAAAAGTTTTTCTAAGAATCCGTTATTAGCGTCTTGGTTGAGTATTTCTGTTTTACTCTCACTCATGTCAGCAAGTCCTTTTTGTTGTTTTTCGTGATTGAATACAACTAGATTTCAATTTTAAGTGTCTGAATTTTTAGGGTTAAACCTATAATCGATACGATTAATAGTGTGTGTTTCCCTAATCATTCATATTCTTAATCGCCATATTTCAGGCAAAGCATTCCTAGTGGGGTTACAGAAAGATGTAAGCCCCTAGCAGAGATGCGAATAATGTGTGCGACGAAAACGATTCAGTGTGAATGCGTTCGCTTAGCTGCCTCGATAAGTTGAGAAACTGTAAGGCGAAACGAGTAGCGGTACATGGTAATGCGCATCTTGGTCGTTTAAACCAAAACGGATTACGACATCGTCTAAAAATGGTACGTCATCGAGCGTGACACCTTTGCTTTGGTAGTAATCAGCTACATGGAAAACCAATTGATACTTGCCAGAGCGGAAGTCATTTCCTGCAAGGATCGGAGCGTCTGTACGGCCATCAGAGTTCGTGAGAACGGTTGCGAGTTTCTCAACTGATTCTCCGTCTACTTTAAAAAGTTCTACTTTGATTTCAGCGCCTGGCAAGCCATGCATTGTATCCAAAACGTGTGTTGTTAATCTGCCCATAATTCCTTCTTAGCGCTCTCACGCCCCTAATATTTCCTAGTTTTACTCTTTGTTCACAATCGGCTGTTGCGTCATGTGTTGATACAACTATGAACGCAATGTATACAATTAGTAAAGCCCTTTGTTATAAAAATGTTAACCTTGATGTCGCATTTTTTGCATATTGAGTCTAGCTAACTGCTAATATCATCGGCTTAGTTAGGTTGCTAACTTGTTGTTTAAATAGAGTTAGTTTAAATAATTTTAACTTAACTAACAAAATCTTTACATTGAGATAAATAATTGTATACAATAAATGTTACAGGGGCTTAGTTGATGCATTTGTTACTGATGCAATGGAGCCAATCACTTTTTGTTAGGAGTACTTGGATGAATAAGGATTATTCAAGAAACTTAGTCGGGTATGGTGCGAACCCACCAAACCCTAAATGGCCAGGTGATGCACGTGTCGCAGTCTCTTTTGTATTGAACTACGAAGAAGGCGGCGAACGTTGCTTATTACATGGTGATGATGAATCTGAAGCATTTCTCTCAGAGATTCCATCTGCGCAACCTTTAAAGGGTGAGCGCCATATCAGCATGGAATCGATTTATGAATACGGAAGCCGTGCCGGTGTGTGGCGAGTATTGCGCCTATTTGATGAGTACGAGATCCCACTAACGGTATTTGCGGTTGCCATGGCGATCGAGCGTCACCCCGATGTGGCCAAAGCCATGGTAGAAGCTGGACATGAAATTTGTAGCCACGGCTATCGTTGGATTGATTACCAGTACATGGATGAGTCTCAAGAGCGTGACCACATGACCAAAGCGATTGAGATCATTCAAGAGATCACAGGTCAGCGTCCACTGGGTTGGTATACAGGAAGAACCGGCCCAAACACTCGTCGCTTGGTTGCTGAGGAAGGTGGCTTTTTGTATGACTCAGATGCATACGATGATGATCTACCGTATTGGCATACTGAAACAGGGCAACCACAGCTTGTGATCCCATACACGTTAGATGTAAACGACATGCGATTCTCAACGGTGCAAGGCTTCAACTCGGGTGAGCAGTTCTTTCAGTACCTAAAAGACACGTTTGATACGTTATTTCAAGAAGGTGAAACCGCACCAAAAATGATGTCGGTCGGTCTTCACTGCCGCTTGATAGGTCGCCCTGGTCGAATTGCAGCGTTAAGACGCTTCTTAGATTACGTACAACAACATGACAGTGTTTGGCTATGTCGCCGTATCGATATCGCTAACCATTGGCACGAGCATCACCCTTATCAAGCAAGTGCTGATAAATAATCAATAACCATTAACAACAGCAAAACCCTAACAGCAAGGAGGCTTAACGTGACTGAATTTAGATCATGCCAACCAACGAAAATGGATCGCGATACTTTTGTGGCTCACTTTGCGGATGTTTACGAGCACAGCCCATGGGTCGCAGAAGCTGTTTTTGATCAGGGATTGAACGCTGAAGATGATCATATCGAAAATCTTCACTTAAAAATGGCGTCAACCCTGATCGGCGCAGATCAAGACAAACAGTTGGCATTGATCAATGCTCACCCGGATTTAGCCGGACGAGCTGCAGTAAACGGAGAGTTAACGGAATCTTCAACCAAAGAGCAGGCGGGCGCGGGCATCGACCAATGCAGCGCAGAAGAGTTCGCCAAATTTACTTCTTACAACAACAGCTACAAAAGTCGCTTCAACTTCCCTTTTATCATGGCAGTAAAGGGAGCCAATCGTTACCAAATTCTTGAGTCCTTCGAGATGCGATTAGGAAATGATAGTGAAACTGAGTTTGCTACGGCGATTCAAGAGATCAATAAGATCGCAATGTTTCGTCTCTGGGATATGTAAGTCATAGAAGACAACTGTCTCAGAATTAGTCTTAACCGTGGCTATTAGAGCTGGCGGATAAGTTCTCATTTTATTATTACTCGATTAATTGGGCGGAATGTATCGATATGTTCTTAAACATAGCAGCCCACAGAGCAAATACAGGCTAATTAATTGAGCTCATATATCGGAAGACTTAAGGAAGTAACATGAGCAATGGAATTCAAAAGCTGACGATAGAACCTCTTACTAAACAGGCGTTTGCTGAGTTTGGTGATGTGATTGAAGTAGAAAACAGTGATTACTTCATGATCAATAATGGTTCTACGAGGCGTTATCATAAGTTGGCGCAAGCTGATGTGGATGAGCAAGGCGGCAACGCGATCATCAGCATCTTTCAAGCAACGCCGCTTGAATATCCGCTAACCATTCAGATGCTAGAAAGGCATCCACTTGGTTCTCAAGCTTTTGTTCCTCTTCTGAGTCAACCGTATCTAATTGTTGTTGCTCCTAAAGGAGATGAACCACAACTCAATCAATGCCGTGCGTTTTACAGCAATGGCAAGCAGGGGGTGAATTATCACAAAGGTGTTTGGCATCACCCTGTATTAGCGCTGACGGATCAAGATAAGTTCTTGATCGTCGATCGCGGAGGCGAAGGCCACAATTGCGATGAAGTGCATTTTGAAAGTGATTTAGTGAGTTTGTCTTTGGACTATTTACCAAGCCTAGAACAAGGTGAAGTAAACCCGTTAGCAGAGAGCATGAAGGATAACGCACAACTCGCAAGCGCGTAGTTGGTGATACAGGAGTTTTATTATGGATCCGCATATTACGGAATGGTTGAATCTAGCAATTCGTTGGGTTCACATGATTGTTGGTGTCGCTTGGATTGGCGCGTCGTTTTACTTCGTTTGGTTAGAGAATAACCTTAACCGAGTGAACCCAAAAACGGGATTGTCTGGGGATTTATGGGCAATTCACGGTGGTGGTATCTACCACCTAGAGAAATACAAACTAGCACCGCCAGAAATGCCAGAGCATTTGCATTGGTTTAAATGGGAAGCGTACTTCACGTGGATCACAGGTGTGTGTCTACTGGGTGTGGTTTACTACCTTAATGCTGAAATCTACTTGATTGCGCCAGGCTCTGGTTTGGACTCAACGACAGCTATTGCTATTGGTATTGGTTCTTTAGTGGCGGGTTGGTTTATTTACGATTTGCTGTGCGATTCACCATTAGGTAAAACGCCAATGCTGCTTGGCCTCGTCCTTTTCATTGGTCTAGTGGGCGCAACTTACGGTTTGTCTCAAGTATTCAGCGGACGTGGTGCTTATATTCACGTTGGTGCGATTATCGGTACTATCATGGTGGGTAACGTATTCCGCGTCATCATGCCAGCACAGCGTAACCTAGTGAAAGCGATTGAAGAAAAGCGCGAACCTGATCCAGCGTTACCAGCGAAAGGTCTATTACGTTCTCGTCATAACAACTACCTAACGCTGCCTGTGCTGTTCATTATGATCAGTAACCACTTCCCAAGCACGTACGGTTCTGAATACAACTGGTTGATTTTAGCGGGCCTAGCGATCTTCAGTATTTTAGTTCGTCACTACTTCAACACTCGCCACGGTAGCCAGAAGTATGCATGGACGGTGCCTGTAGCGGCGTTAGGAATGATCACTTTGGCATTCGTTACTTCACCATATGCGAACAGACCAAGTGCAGCGCCAGCAGCACCTGCTGCAAGTGTTGAAACTAAAATCACAACTGACGCAGATCCTGCAAAAGAAGTGTTGGAAATCGCAACGGAAAGCCATAGCACTGGTGTGACATTTGAAGCAATCAATAAGGTGATCCAAGAGCGTTGCTCTGTATGTCACTCTGCGACTCCAACTCACGCTGCGTTCGCTGTAGCACCTGCTGGCGTAGTTTTGGATACTGCAGAAGAAATTAAGACTAACGTTCCACGTATCATGGCGCAGTCAGTTCAAACGAAAGTTATGCCGCTGGGTAACCTCACGCAAATGACCGACGAAGAGCGAGCATTGATCGGTACATGGGTCGAGCAAGGGGCGGTGATTCAGTAAGCCTTAAAGTTCATAAACAGTTTGTTATTCCTTTTTCTAAGTTCATGAGTCTTAGATAAGGTTAGGGGAGTTTGGTGTGAGCACGCAACCAAACTCATTCCCACCCTGTTTCCCCGGTCCTATAGCCGGGGCTTTTTGTTTTTAGGTATAAGTGGCTTCTATGCATCTTGTGATGGCTTATTGATACATTTGATGAAACCGTTTCATTATGTCATTCCAAAATGATAACTAACACAATAAATGTCGTACTGTTACTAAGGGCTAATAGATATGAACTGATGATTATATTAATATCTGCGTCACTATAATAAATACTATAATAACTGTTGGATGTGTGATGGAGCACCTGCTACAAGGGCTGATTAAGGCTAGATCAAGCTCTGAATTGTTTTTTAATTCGCTAAATCTTCTCTATAAAAAGTACAGACCGAACCATTGTTTCCTTGCTGACACGAGCTGTGGCGATGCGTTGGCCTATACAAAGTGTTATTTGCATAATGGCCAGTTGGTCGGAAACTTTTCCTACTCTTTGCAAGGCACGCCTTGCGATATCGCATTAGGTAGCGATAACTGCCATTGTTTCTACCCCCAAGACATTCAAAAGGTTTTCCCTGAAGATCAAGCCTTAATCGACCTAGGTGCTGAGGCGTATATCGGCGTTCCGCTCACGGCTCGAAATGGCGAGCGTGTTGGACTTATCGTGATGCTATTTGATAAGGAAATGCCAGACTTAGTTCTCGATGAGGTATGGCTTACTCACCTTGGCTACTTGGTTGGGCAGGAGCTATATCAAAGAAAACTCAATAAAAAAAATGAGCAGTTAGTTCGACAGTTTAGTCATGTTGAAGCAATGACTAATATTGGCTTTTTCTCATGGGATTTCGGTTCACAATCGTTCGAATTCAGTCCAAACTTTTGGTCAGTGGTTGGAGTAGAGCCTCAATATATCAGCAACCTCCCAGAACTTTTCTCGCGATTTATCTTCAAATTAGAACACGATCACCTCGATTTCGCGACTAAAGTCTTAGCTAACCTGAGTAATCCTAATGTTACTTTTGTTAGTAAGAGCAAGTCCCCAATAAACAAGCACATAAAGTTCATTTGCCATAATGTGGTTAACGAACTTGGGCAAATTACCAATGTTGAAGGTATCGTTCAAAACATCACGGAACATACCGAGCTCACTCATGAATTTCATATCGCTAAGCAAGCACTTGATCAAAGTAACGATGCAATTGTTATTACTGATCGTGATAACCAGATCACCCACGTAAACTCCAAGGTTGAAGAGCTCACAGGCTACTCTCAATCTGATCTAATTGGTGAATCGCCAGCGATCTTTTCTTCTGGGCTGCAAAGTACAGAGTTTTACCAGCAGATGTGGGCAGAAATTGAGAGCCACGGCCGCTGGGAAGGTGAACTATGGAATCGTAAGAAAACGGGGACGATTTATCCTGAGCTGTTGTCTATTTCAACGTTGAAAGATGAACATCAGGATGTTTCCCACTATATCGGTGTGTTTAAAGATTTAAGTCGACGTAAAAACAACGAAAAGCAGATTGAGCGCTTTCAGAAATATGAGTTTGTTACGGGCCTGACTAAGCGACAGTTTTTTATTCAAGAAGTCGAAGATCGCATTCAGCGCGAATTGCGGGTTACGGTGGCCTTGTTTGATATAAAAGGCTTCTCCCATATTAATCAAAACTATGGCGATGAATACGGGGATAAACTTCTTTCTGCCGTCGCAAGCCGCTTAGAAATGATTTTGAGCGATCAGTGTGTCGCCTGCCGATATGGTTCGGATGAATTTGCTATTTCTATTCAAGGTGAATCTGACACTGCTGTGCTTGAGCTATGCGATACGATTAAACAAGAGCTGTTAACAGGCTATCAAGTTGGCGGACACACCATTAATGTAGACTGGGCGGTAGGGGTTTCCTCCATGTCGGAGTTGACTAAGAAAACCAACCCAATGATGCAGGCTAAACTCGCATTGGATAAATCCAAAGAGGCGCAAGGTCGCCCTGTGTTATTTACGTCAACATTGGAAAACCAGGCGTTAAGAAAGATCAAACTGAAAAAAGAGCTGGAAGCTGCGATTGAGTCGAATGATTTAGAGGTGCATTACCAGCCGATTTACAACACTGATGAAGAGTCCGTCAGTAAGTTTGAAGCGTTGGCGCGTTGGAAGACTGACGAGGGTTACATTTCACCGTTTGAGTTTATCGCGATCGCTGAGGAATATAACCTTATCGCCGGGCTTGGACGATGCGTGTTAGAAATCGCCTGTCGCGACTTAAGACGCCTCTACGATCAAGGGTATACCGATGTTGTATTCTCCGTTAATCGTTCGATTAAGGAGCTCAACACAACGGAGTTACACCATAGTTCCGTAAAAGAGTTACTCAACAAATACGAGCTTCCTACGACGGCAATTGTCATTGAGATTACTGAATCGATTTCTCTTGACGACAACCCGGTGGCGAAGCAAGTGTTAGATAAACTGAAGCAAAGCGGTATCAAATTGGCTATCGACGATTTTGGTACAGGTTATGCGTCTTTTGTTAACTTGATTGACCAAGATCTAGATTATCTGAAGGTGGATCGCTCGTTTATCAAGAACCTGTCGTCGGACAAAAACAGCATGATATTGACGCAAACCGCGATCAGCTTAGCAAAGCAGTTAGAGCTGGATGTGATTGCGGAAGGGGTTGAAACGCGCTGCCAACTTAACTTGCTGAAGAGCTTAGGCTGCCAGTTTGTCCAAGGGTATTACTTGGGTAAGCCTGCACAGTTCAACGACATATATCGACACCTTTCGAAAGACACAGAACGTGCGTTAATAACCTAAGTTTCTAGTGAAAGACTAACAAAAAGACCAACGCTTTATCGTTGGTCTTTTTTATTGCGCGTTTACTTAACTAAGCTGATAGGGAAAGGGCAAAAGTCAGCAAAATCGGCAAGGTGATAACACTTAGGAAGTTCCCAAATAAGACCATGGAAGCGACGTTAGTTGGCTCAACATGAAAGCGCTCTGCGAATAGGTAGTTCATCACAGCTGGTGGCAGCATGGTGAAGAGCACCATCATTTGTAGATGTAAGGTCGGCAGGGGAATAAAAAAGTAGATAATTGCGAAAGCAACAGCCCCAGTTGCTATCGATTGGCAAGTGCTGAATAAGCCCACTTTCAATCCACTCAGTCGTAAGTTCACCATTTGAGAGCCCAGTGATAGCAGCATGATAGGAACCGCGGCTTGTCCGAGCAAAGAACTTGCTTCGTAGAGTGGTGTCCAGACTTCGATATCGGCTAAATTTAAAAACAGTGCAAGTGCAGCCGCTAAGAAAATCGGCATCGAAAAAATTTGTTTAAGTGGGTTACCGTTACTCAGTAAGGCAAGTCCGACACTAATATGAACACAGGCGGAAACCACAAACAGTAATACCGCTGGTGCTAAGGCGCTTTCACCAAAGGTATAAGTGAAAAGCGGGATGGCAAGGTTTCCGCTGTTTCGAAACATATGGGGCGGAGCCCAAGCTTTGAAGTTAATTCCGGCCATTTTGCAAATTGGGATCATCAAAATCCCTGGAACTAATAAAGCGACTAGCGAAGCGGAAATCAGAGGGAGCTGTTCAGTATCAAGCGGCATTGAAGTAAGAGAAGCAAAGACCAACGCAGGGATACATACATCCATATTAATTCGGTTGATCGGGCGGAAGTCGGGCTTTATCCAACGCCCAATGACAAACCCAACACTGGCCAAAGCAAACACTGGAAATAAAATACTGACGACTTGCTCAAACATAAAATCCCTTTATGGCATCTGTTGAACGATAAGTAGTAATGAGTAAATAGTGTTCAACTTCATTACGTTATCAGCATTTCTCATAAGCGTCACGGGTAAATATCTGTATACCTCACAGTTAGCAGTTTGAGCATAATTAAACGGGGATAAACGGCAATAAGCCCTACTGAAAAGTAGAGCTTATTGAATTCCAATAACGTTGGAACTTATAGGAAATTGACGACGCCTGAGGCTTCTGGGGCTAAGGTGACTTCAGATACTTTATCGATTGGCAGAGGAATGCTTACTGCGCTGTCGTATTGAATAGGGTCATCGCCATCACCGTTGCATGTAAAGGCGACGGTGTAATCTCCAGCGGGTAAGAACCCGAAAGAATACTCTCCATTATCGGCAACTTCAGTGGACGCATAAGGCGCGATCGCCCCAACCGGAACTGGAGTATTAGCGTCGAACTCTTCATCGGCTTCGTCCACTAGATCAATAAGATCTGCAACCGCGAGTCCAACACCGCTATATAAATAGATGTAATTTTTAGTGTCCACGGTGCAACTGGCATCGGCTGTGAACAGGTTTTGATCCACCGTGCCGTTTAGGCTAACGGCAGAACTGTCGAGTATGGTTACTCCGTGAGGTTTGAGAATATAGCCGTTATTGTTTCCCAGGTTACCACGCATAACTAAAGATTGTCGTAAGTCGAATTCGATGGTGAATGCTTGAGTGGCCGCTTCGGTTATTTCAAAGCTGCCTAATCGGAGCTTGTTACTGGGCTGTTTGAGCTCGTTAGTCCCATTTTGGTCATCGACAAAGTTCACTCCACTTTCGCTACTGATATGCAAGATAAGGTTTTGATAGCTGCCGATAGGAACGGGAAGTGAGCTGACAATGACGGCTGAGTCTTCGCCTTGATAATCCAGCAGGTCGATTTGTTCGTAATCGTCGTTGGGGTTCGTTGGAGTGACGTCTAAGAATATCGACTCTCCGTCGCTATTGACTAATTCCACTTGAGTGAAGGCTATTGTGACTGAACTGGCATCATCTACAGGTGCATCAGAAACGGCAAATGAGGTATTTGCTGTTGCGGAGGTTGAAGCGTCATTGCCACAGCCGTACAAGGTTGCAACCATAAAAGTCACAATGAATAAGGATAGATACTGCATAATCTCAATCTCGGGTCGGTGTAGACCTCTTAAGCATAGTTGAGTAATAGGGCTTTATGAATTTGTGATATTGATCGAAGTAAAAATATTCCCTTACTGCTGGTTCGGGTTAACCTTTAACATTTCTCGTCTTGATCATTGGGTAATATTCTGTGCATTTTCTCGATCGTTTCAGCATCTACAATTACCACCGCAAGCGCCTTAAATCGTGGGCGGGTAACAACCCCAAAGTTCAAGGGTGGCAAAGCATTGAATCACAACAAGCAAGGTTTGACGCCATTGCTCATGCGTTGGACTTTAACAATAAACGCATGGTCGATTTAGGGTGCGGACTTGGTGAGTTATATGACTATTTGAATCACACTTACTCGTTAAGTCACTATCAAGGTGTCGATCAGCATCGGCCTTTTCTAAAGCAAGCTGAATCGCGGGTTGGGGCAAACAATGTTGAGTTCCTTTACGGAGATATCAGCCGCCACGATTGTGCTGATGCTGATATTATCGTTGCTTGTGGCTCGTTAAACTATCGTTCTCGCGATCCCGATTATTTGTCAAAAATTGTCACTCGAATGTTCCAACAAGCTAATGAAGCGGTGATTTTTAATTTGCTGGATAGTGACTTTTTCCATGATCAATCACTGCTTAAAGCTTACAACCGAAAAGCCATATATCGATTCTGTAAGACGTTGACGGAACAGGTTCGATTAATTGATAACTACGCCGACGATGACTTTACGATTGTGATCGAAAAATAATAATTTCGGGTCTTAACCCTCCCTTAACCCCGCATTGATTATCTTCATGTCCATTCTCACAGGAGACATGAAAGATGAACTCTACGCTTCCTATAAAACACACATTACTTTCCTTGGTGATTGTTAGCTTAGTGGGCTGCAGTACGACCGGGCAAACTGATTATGTTGAACTTGCCAATCGAACTAACGCCACCACTAATCAGCAGTTGTTATTGAATTTGGTTGAGCAAGCTCAGCTTGACGCTAAGTTACAGAGTGACCATACCGCCAATGCTGAACCGACACAGCAAGCTTATCTGACTGAGTTAGTCGACGTACCTGAGCTCAACCACTTTATTGAACTGGCACTGAAAAATAGCCCAAGCCTGCAACAGAACGTTGTTGCGCTGAACATTGCTTATGCGCAGCAAGGGGTGACGGCGGCAGACAGGTTGCCGACCGTCGATGCGAGCTTTAGTGGCAAAGCGGAAGAAGACAACAGCGAGACGTATACCACTGAGCTAACAGTAGGTTGGGAAGTGGACTTATGGCAAAAGCTAGCGGATAGCAGTAACGCAGCCATTAAAGACATCGCCAGTTCTCAAGCGAACTTACAAGGCGCACAAGATCTTGTCGTTGCAAACATCATGAGAACTTGGCTTGAAATCAGCTTACGCTTGCAGCTTATCGACATTGAACAGCAAAGATTATCCGTACTAGAAAACAACGAGACTTTAGTTCTGGATCGTTACCGAGCAGGCTTAGGCAGCTTAGAAGAGTTAGACAATGCCAAAACCAACAGCGCGTCGACCCGATCAACCTTAGCGGATTACCAAGAGCAACTGGCATCAAGCAAGCGAAGCTTAGTTTTATTGTCGGGGCAATGGACGGGCGACGAACTGACGCCGTTGATATCGGATTCTTTCCCTCAAGTGTTAAACCCATTAGAAACCATGCCGGATCAAAACTTAGCACGCCGCCCTGATCTGCAATCGGCTTTCTTTAACATTGAAGCGGAAGCGCTGCGTACCGACGCGGCCTACAAAGCCATGCTGCCTTCCATCAGCTTATCTGCAAGTTTGTCGGATATGGCTGAATCTCCGAGTGAAGCGTTACTTACAGGGCCACTGTGGAGTGCGCTTGGGCAAATTTCTGCGCCTTTGTTCCAAGGGGGCAAACTGAAAGCACAAGCAGAGATCGCAGAGCTGACGACCGAACAAAACTATTGGGCTTACCAAGAAGCATTACTGAACGCTGTCAACGAAGTTGAGAATGCTATCGGACAAGAACGTTCATTGGAAAAACAACAACTGCATTTAACCGATGCATTGCAAAGTGCTCAACGCAGTTTTGCTAGCTATGAAGAAAAGTACCGTCAGGGTTTGGTCGACATTTTTGATTTACTCACCGTTCAGCAACAAACCTATGACCTAGAAACGCAATTGACACAAACCATATATAACCGCCTCGTTAACCGTATTGATTTAGGGCTAGCACTAGGCTTAGGAGCATCCTCATGAAACTGAATAAAATCACCCTAGCGGTTACCTTACTTGCGGGTTCGAGCATGTTTGCTGCCGTCGCGTTTAATGATGCACAGATGACACCAACGTCTAAGTCGGCTGCAGAAAATGCCGCTAATGAACAAATTGTGCAGAACCAAGCTATGTTAGCGGAGCCATCGGTGGTTGCTCAATTGCAACAGGTCGCTGTAATCAATACTCGCGTTGGAGATTACCAAGCGGAAGTCATTGGATACGGTGAAGCCGCCCCGCGTCATGAACTGATGCTAGCCGCGGAAGTTAGTGGCCATGTGAAAAGCATTAGTGACCAGTTTGAATCGGGTCAAGTTGTCAAAAAAGGCGAAGTCATTGCCACGATTGATGCGATCAGTTACCAGCAAGCAGTGACGTTAGCGAAAGCAAACTTAGCCCAAGCTCAACTGAATTTGTTGGAAGAGCAGCGTCAGGGTGAACAAGCTAAATCAGAATGGAAACGTTCTGGTTTAGCGGGTGAACCGGATTCTCCATTGGTACTAAGAACGCCACAACTTGCTCAGGTAAAAGCAGCATTAGAAAATGCTGAATTTGACCTGAAGAAAGCGCAGCAAGATCTAGAGAAAACGCAAGTCACGGCACCGTTTGATGCCTTAGTCGTGACTCGTGATGTGCAACCTGGAAGTTACGTTCAATCAGGCACTCAAGTCGCGACACTATATAGTATTGATGAGGTGGAAGTTCTCGTTCCCCTTTCTGAAAACCAGTGGAGCAGCTTGCCTAGCTTTGATAATGACCAACTTAAGAATGCGCCTTGGCCTGTGACTCTCCAAAGTTCGGATGGCGCACACCAATGGCAAGGGTATGTGGAACGTATCGAGCAGCACTTGTCGCTGGAAACGCGTCAACGCTCATTGGTGGTCGTGGTCGATCAGCCATTGGAGCAGTCTGTGGATCTTTATCCGGGTACGTTTGTGACCGCCTCGATATCGGGGAAACACCTCGATCAGCTTTGGCAGTTGCCTTCTTCTGCGATGTCCCAAAAAGGCGAGTTGTGGTTCGTTGACCAAGAGGGAGTATTGACGAGCACACCTGCGGAAACGGTTTTTGAGAAAGATGGGTACATTTATGTCTCTCCGAATATCTCCACATCTACAAATCAAAATACGTCATTCAATATCCATGAAAGCAACTCTACTCAAGTTGTGAAACGCCCGTTAAGTAGTTTTCAATCGGGCATGAAAGTGTTGCCTAAGGTGGAGGGTTAGTTATGTCGATGCATTTCAATACTCAATCCGGAGCCATCGCATGGTTTGCTCGAAACTCGGTCGCCGCGAATTTGCTGCTACTTGGCATGATTGCAATCGGTTTAATGTCGCTAAACAATCTTCGTAAAGAAGCGTTTCCAAGCTTAGAGCCGGATGTGGTCACGGTGTCCGTCAACTACGACAGCGGAGATCCTGTTCAGGCTGAAGAAGGGATAGCGATCAAGATAGAAGAAGCGTTAGAAACGGTCTCTGGTATCAAGCGTATTACCTCCACCTCAGACGCAAATGGCAGCCATGTCTCGATAGAAAAAGAAAGCACTTACGAACTTGATACTTTATTGGCGGATGTGAAAACCAAAATTGATGCGATCAACAATTGGCCAGCACAAGCTGATAATCCAGTTATTGATAAAGCACGTATGCAAGACCATGCGCTTTGGGTACAGCTATATGGCGATACCGATAGGGCAACACTGCAAGATTTGGCGGACAAACTTAAATCCGACTTACTGAGTCAATCGGCAATTCGAGATCTAGAGATTAAAGCTAAAGCAGAACCTATGATCTCGGTCGAAGTCGATGAAAACAAGCTGCAAGCTTATGGCCTCACGTTAAGTGATGTATCTGATGCGATTAATGCAGAGTCATCAACCGCGATGTCGACAAGCCTGCGTAATAATAACAAGACCGTGCGTTTAAAAGTCTCTGAGCAAGCGTATGAGTTGCAAGACTTTAATGCTATTCCTGTGGTCACTAGTAATACGGGGACTCAGATAACATTAGGTGACATCGCCAAGGTGGAAGACACATTTGCAGACGACACGTTTGTTTTATCTCGTTACGATCAACAAAACGCGGTGGCCATTCAAATCGTAATGGATGAGTACAGTGATGTTGTGAACATCGTCGAGCAAGCAGAGCTGGTGGTAGAGCGATGGCAAATCGCCAACGTATTGCCTGAAAATGTCGAAATCGAAACCTGGTATGACAAAAGCACCATCATTAAAGATCGACTTAGTTTATTGGTTAAAAACGCTCTAACAGGCATCGCGCTAGTATTCATCGTCTTAGCTTTGTTTTTGAACGTGCGTGTTGCATTTTGGGTTGCAGCGGGGCTTCCGTTTGTCTTTTTTGGCACCTTATTTTTCATGACGGATTCTTTTGTTGGTTTAACCATCAATGAGATGACCACGTTTGGCTTCATCATGGCGCTGGGCATCGTGGTGGATGACGCGGTTGTCGTGGGGGAGAGTATCTATTCCACCCGTAAAGAAGACGGCGATACTATTGATAACACCATACGTGGCACGCTGAAAGTCGCTGCTCCGACTATTTTTGGTGTACTGACGACAGTGGTGGCTTTTCTCGCGTTAGCAAACGTTGATGGAAAAATGGGTAAGATTTACTCCCAGTTTGGAACGGTTGTGACGATTTGTTTACTGCTTTCATTGATCGAGTCTAAGTTCATCCTTCCTTCACATTTGGCGCACATTAATACCAAGCGTACTGCAACCAAAGGGATTTGGAACCGCATTCAACGTGCAGCCGATGGTTCGTTGCAATGGTTTAACCGCCGAGTATACAGCCAAGTGATCGAATGGGCGTTGAAGCTACGTTATGCAGTGATCATGGTGTTTATTTCATTGCTGATTTTGGTGGTGGGCTTGCCAATGACGGGCAGCGTGCGTGTTGCATTTTTCCCCGATATGCCAGGCGATACAGTGACCGCTGATATGTCGATGCAAAATGACGCGAGCTTCGGTCAAACTCAAACTAATTTGTTAGTGCTGGAAGCGGCCGCAAAGCAAGCCGATACTGAATTAAGAGCACCCTATAGCGAGGCTGAATCAGAATTATTGAGCCTCCAAGTGATGGCCGATAGCGATAAAGAAGGGCAAGTTCGCATCGAGCTCGATTCAGAGAGCGTATACCCATCGAATGAATTCGCAGAACGCTGGGCGGAAATAGTGGGCCAAATGGAAGGCGTTAAAAAACTGAAAATCTTATCGAAGATGGAGATGATCGATAACTTTAAAGTGGAGTTGAAAGCGTGGGACGATGAGACGGTAACCGCAGCGGGTAATCAATTGAAGGCGGAACTAGAAAAAATCGCCGGTGTGAGTGGAATCGACCATAACTTAGATTTAGGCGAGCCTCAGTATCGTTTTGAGCTCACCGATCAAGGCAGAGCGCTGGGCTTTGATACTGCGAGCTTAGCACAACAAGTACTGCAGTCATTTGGTGGCGATATCGTTCAACAGTTTCAGCGTGGCAAAGATGAAGTAAAAGTACGCGTCCGTTACCCTGAATCAGATCGTCAGACGATTGCCGACATTAAGCAAGCGAACGTTCGCACTAACGATGGTACGGTGGTACCGTTGAGCACGGTAGCCAATGTAATATCAGATTACCAAGTCTCTGAAATTACTCGCATAGATAGTCAGCGCGCTGTTTATATTAGTGCGGTTTTGGATAAGAACCTGATTGCTCCAAGCGAATTGGTAAGCCAATTAGAACAAACGGTGGTGGCTGATTTACAGGTCCAATTCCCGAATTTAAGTGTCGACTTTGCTGGTGAGACGGAAGAACAGCAAGAAACCGCGAGTTCAATGGTAACCATGTTTGTCCTTGCTATGATTGCGATTTATGTATTGTTGGCTATTCCGCTTAAATCGTATGTGCAACCATTGATCATTATGACAGCAATACCATTTGGCATTGTAGGCGCTATTCTTGGGCATTGGTGGAATGATCTCACCATCAGTATCCTATCGTTAAATGGTATTTTGGCACTGAGCGGTGTGGTGGTAAACGACAGCTTGTTGTTGGTCTCTCGCTTTA
>Ga0213838_1000992_pt1 | contig 16213 bp, 15 predicted proteins | sample SWPATP13_FD_160577 | JGI IMG/M metagenome (GOLD analysis project Ga0213838, IMG submission 160577) | Coastal seawater microbial communities from Marineland, Florida, United States - SWPA TP1 #3 | ecosystem: Environmental > Aquatic > Marine > Coastal | place: USA: Florida | collected 2016-08-06 | reverse complement strand
CCTTGCAACTTCTTGTATAATGCCTCTCTATACGTAGGAAGTGCTGGTTGAAAGAAAACGAGTTTACGCATGAAGTACTTTAACCTTTTATGCCTATTGCTTTTTGATACATCTCGATATTATCAGCACATACTTTCGACAAGCGTTCAAAATCCACAATAGAATCACTAGCTTTTTCAATTTTATTAAAAACGCCCATAGACCCATACCTAATCGATACCTCTCTTAAGTTATGCGAAACAAAGCAAGGAACACCTGCCGAAAAGGATTGAAATAGTTTATTAGGCAAGCAATACCGTATATTAACATATTCATTCTCGATATAAATTAAAGAAAAAAGATAAGAGCCAATTAGACCTCTTACATTCTCATTATTATATTTACCAAGATATCTTACATTAGAAAATGACAACAACTTTGACTCATATTCCTTACAAGGAAACACCCCATACAGATCTATAGTCAACCCCAAATTTGTAATTTTTTCGATGAGCTCTACTGGTAGCCGCTCTTTATTTATAACACCAAAATAAACACAAGATTTTATATTCCTATCAACTTGTTTAGGTTTGCTAGACAAAATTGATAACGGAATACTTTGAAATACAGATGAGCTTATTCCATATCGTTTGTATAATACTCTGGACAGCCCTTTTGAAACTGTAATCACTTCAACTTTTGTAAATGACAATACCCACTCAAGAAAATAAGATAAGAAAAAAAACATCCTTTCCTTAATAGAAAAACGACTCTTATACTCATTTAGATCATGCATATCATAGACCACGAGAACTTTTCTACTTAACAAATAAAAAGCAAGCATCGATAATAGCGTTCTTTGCTGGTGAAAAACAAACACGTCGCCATGCCGAGATCTTTTAATCAGTTTATGCAAAAATAAGAAAGAAAAATAACTATGAGATTCAACAACCTTTCCCTTATCAATTGATAACTGCTCATTTATCCTAGATGAGTATTTAGGGTCACCTTTATAAATATGGTATATCAATGGTGTATCCCTTACTTCATATATCCATGAATAGGCAAGCTATAAACCTGTTTTGACAATTTCTCAGCAACAGGAAAATCACCTACTTGGTAGCCTAAATGAGAAAATGCAGTTTGTTGGTGCATACACGTTCGATAGTAAACCATAGTTGGAATTCCTTGCTCTTGGTACGCTTTCATATCCTGTTCACGTTGCTCACTACGTACAGTATACTGGGCCCATGAACTTACATAACCTTCAGGAACATCTGGGGTCACCAAATGGCTTGGCAGATTTTCTTTATAGTTATCTGCAGCTTTATTTCGATTGATAAGCTCTTGAGGGAATACCGCTAGTTTTTCAAGCAATATGGCTGCTTGAATCGTATCTAGTCGGCTGTTCACACCAATACGTACGTTATCATATTTATCAGTGCCTTTTCCATGAACTCGGTATGAACGCAACAAATCAGCATATTCGTCATTGTTAGTGAACACTGCCCCACCATCACCATAACAACCTAAAGGCTTTGCAGGGAAAAAGCTTGTAGTTGCAATATCACCAAATGCCCCTGCCATCCTACCGTTAATCGAGCCGCCGAAACCTTGTGCCGCGTCTTCAATGATCTTTAAATCATACTTATCAGCTATCGCTTGAAGCGCATCATAATTGGCAGGTAAGCCAAACAAATCAACTGAAATGATTGCTTTAGGCTTTAATTTATCTTCGGCGATTACTTTTTGAATCTGCTTTTCTAGATCTTTGGAACAAATGTTGAAAGTAGCTTCATCTGAATCAACAAATACTGGCGTCGCATTTGCGAATGCTACCGTCTCTGCAGTCGCAAAAAACGTAAAGGTTGGGCAAAAAACAGCATCACCTTCTTTTATATCTAGAACCATCATAGCCAAGGTTAATGCATCGGTGCCATTAGCACATGTGATAGCATGTTTTACACCAACATATTCTGCTAACCTTTCTTCAAGTTCAAAAACTTCCGGACCCATGATGTATTTACCATGATCCAAAACATTATGAATTCGAGCATCAATTTTTGTCTTCAGGAGCTTATATTGACTTTCTAAATCTATAAATTGCATGTTAGTTCTTACCATTATCCACTCTTACTGACATTTCAGCTCTTAAAACTTGACTGTCTTTTAATATGTAACGATCGCCAGTGTCTGAACAAACACATTCTGCATCACCATCTAATGGTAAATCTAGCTGTTCACCATATGCACTCATCCAACCGATTTGTTTACCTGGTACACCAACCATAAGAGCGAAAGGCTTTACATTCTTATTAACTACAGTGCCAGCACCAATAAAAGCAAATTCACCAATTGTAATGCCACATACAATAGTGCAATTAGCTCCTAAAGTAGCGCCTTTTTTAACAAGTGTATCGCGGTACTGATCTTTTCTTTCTATCAACGAACGAGGATTGTACACATTGGTGAATACCATACTTGGACCACAAAAAACCCCTTCTTCAAGATGAACATTGTCATACACCGAAACGTTGTTTTGGATCTTACATTTATTACCAATCGTGACTTTATTACCTACAAAAACATTTTGGCCTAGTGATACTCCAGAGCCGATCTTAGCGCCACTACATACATGCGCCCAATGCCAAACTCGACTATCAACACCAATCTGAGCACCATCATCTATAATGGCGGTTTCATGTTTAAAAAATGTCATTATGTTCTTTCTTAACTAGCGTCAAAGGAAGCAAAAGGAGCAAGCTGCTCCTTTTATTTTTTATAGTCGAATATCCGCATCACCGATATTGAGCACATGTTTTACGTCGTATAGTACATGCTGTTCTTTACCCAGTTTACGTAACTCTGCTACGCCCATTTTCTTAGTTTCACTATGGTCAACAGCAAGAACGATTGCATCATATTCGCCAGCTTTAAGCTCATCTATCAACGTAATACCGTACTCTTCTAGCACTTCTTCTCTAGAAGCCCAACTATCGTAAACATCAACACTCATGTTGAAATCTTTAAGTTCACGAATGATATCAATGATTTTTGTATTTCGAACATCTGGGCAATCGCCTTTGAAGGTGAAGCCCATAACCAATACTTTTGCCTCATCGATATGAATCTTCTGACTCGCTAGTTTTTTTACTAGCTGTGTAGCAACATATTCGCCCATACCGTCATTAATACGCCTACCGGCCAAGATGACTTCGGGGCGATATCCCACTTCCTGCGCTTTATGCGTCAGATAATATGGGTCGACGCTAATACAGTGCCCACCTACTAAACCAGGCTTAAATGGTAAAAAGTTCCATTTTGTACCTGCAGCTTTTAATACTTCTTCTGTATCAATATCTAGCTTATTAAAGATTTTCGCAAATTCATTAATAATTGCGATGTTTAAATCGCGCTGAGTATTTTCAATCACTTTAGCGGCTTCAGCTACCTTAATTGAAGATGCTTTGTGTGTGCCAGCGTCGATAATAGAAGCGTAAACAGAATCAACAAAGTCAGAAATTTCATCTGTCGAACCTGATGTGATTTTCATAATCGTTGTTAAGCGATTTACCTTGTCACCTGGGTTGATTCGCTCTGGGCTATAACCAGCAAAAAAGTCTTGGTTAAACACAAGACCAGATTGCTTTTCAATTATAGGAATGCAGATTTCTTCAGTTGCTCCTGGATAAACCGTTGACTCAAAAACAACAATATCGCCTTTTGATACTACTTTCGCGATAGCTTCCGACGCTTTTTTTAAAGGTGTAAGGTCTGGTGTATTATCATCAGTTATCGGAGTCGGGACCGTCACTACATAAAAATTACACTCTTGTATAGCAGAAAGATCATGAGTGTATGTAAGCCACGGTGCAGACATAAGTTCAGCTTGCGAGCACTCTAACGTTGAATCAGTCCCCGACTGTAACTCAACTACGCGAGGCTGATTAATATCAAAGCCAATTGTAGGATACTTTTTACCGAACTCGACAGCTAAAGGAAGGCCTACATAGCCTAAACCAATAATACCGATATTTAGGTTATCTAATGTCATTTTCATTCTCTGATAATTATAAATTCAGTGGTAAGCCTATTTCTTTATTATCTCGGGCTGAGCGGTAGGTACCAATAAGTAGCTCGAGTGATTTTAAGCCTTCACGGCCGTCTGTTTCTGGTTCTGCTTTACCACGTAATACATCAGCTACATTTTGGAAGTATGGCGGATGACCAAACCCGTATACAGAAGAGGTTTGATAGTTTGCAGATTCGAGGTCTGCATCATAATCACGCTCATCTTCAAACTGCCACTCCTGAATATCATTCACCGCGACACCACCAATACGAACTGTTCCTTTTTCCCCTAAAATTGTAATAGAACCTTCGAGGTTTTGAGGGTAAGTGCACATAGTAACGGCCATAGATCCTAAAGCACCATTTCGCCACTTTAAGTTAACGACTCCAGTATCTTCAACATCAATATCACGGTGAGTAGATGTCATGGCATGTATTTTTTCAACAGGCCCTACAATCCAGTGTAGTAAATCGACATAGTGAGTAGCTTGGTTCATAAAGGCACCACCGTCCATATCCCACGTACCAGACCAAGGTGCTCTATCATAATATTCTTGAGGTCTAGTCCAAAATACGTTCATATGAACCATATGAATTTTGCCAAAGCGTTTTTCATCCGCAGCACGCTTCAATAATTGAAGGGTTGAATTTCGGCGGTTTTGCTTAACAACAAACAGGCGAACATTTTCTTCGTCACAGGCACGCACCATCGCTAAACCGTCTTCCCATTTCGTTGCCATGGGTTTCTCTGTAATAACGTTAACTTTTGCTTTTGCTGATTTAATAGTTTGAGACGCGTGCAGGCCACTTGGGGTACATAAAGTAACAACATCTAAGGATTCAGTGAGAAGTAAATCATCTAGTGACAAATAGCCTGGAACATCATACTTCTTTTTGTGTAGCTCAAGGACTTCGGGGTCTGTATCGCACACAGCCACTAGCTCATACTCATGACCTAGCTGCTCAATTGAGCCAAAATGGTTTTTCGAAATTCGGCCGCAGCCGACTACCGCTATCTTTATTTTTTTCATAGGTGAACCTGCGATTAAATTAGACCTTTATAGATTTCTTCATCTTTGTCGTTATCAAAGTGAGTATTATGCCATAGTAAAACATACTCGCCTCGATTCTCTTCTACAGTGCGCTTAAATTGATTAAATCGATAAACAGACTCATCACTGTAGCCTTTAGCCTCATACTTAGAAGCAATTACCGTCGATTCCATATTAATCAATGGGCGTTGTATAACTTTCAAAGGTTTTCTGTTAACTAAATCGTACATTGGAAAGGGGTGACATGTTCCACAACGGAAACCTGAGAGTTCAGCGAAAGATAATGTCGAATCATAGTCAAACCCATTATCATCCCAAAGTTTAGGCGTTGTTTTAGCATCCCAACGAAGATAATGCATTCTTCCACCTAGCTCTGATTGCACTATTCCCATATCACTCAACGTGCTTTTTAAAGAATCTGCTGACTTTTTAAAAAGGTTAGGATTGTCGAAACATTTATATCCTGGATGTAAGCCAATCTCGTGACCTCGTTCGTGAATTTCTGAAAGTAATGCTCGTATGTTGGGAGAATCGAAATCAAAGTTGGAATCATAATAGGCATCTGTGCATTCTGTAATGAAGTAAAAAGCTACTTTATTTCCTTTTTCTTCATTAACGTCCATGATCCAGCTGACTCGTTCTCTAGCCGTATCTCGATATGTCAGGTTCAATTTAAAACACAAATAACCAACCCAGCGGTTTAATGCAGAAATCGGTTGCCGTCTTTTCAGTAGATCACCGATAGAGGCTCGAATAGTTTTTTTAATAGAACAGCGATTGGGCTCAAATGGCCAATCAACATCACAAGTTACAAGACTTCTAACATTCTCCACCTTTATTTCTATAGAAGAATCTAATGAAAAAAACAGGTGACGTAATAAGTTAATATACTCATCAACTATAGGTCGATCCAAAAAATCGTATTTATAAGCAACCGAGTTTATCGCCAAAAAGCGGCCATGGTCATCTAATTGACTATCCTGAACGGCTTCTTCATACCTAGACAAAAGAAAGAAAATCGTGCCAAAAATATCTATATCACAATAAATGCTCTTTCGTTCTTGTGTTAGGTGAGGCTTACCAAATAAGACAGGAAGACAAGCACTTCCAGGAAGTATGTCACTAACATCGAACTCTGAAACAGAAGAAGGAAGCAAATCTTTGTTCAACCAACTTCCGTCGCATTGACAAAAAAAGCTAACAGATAGTTGGAAACTGGCCCCATTCGGCAGCATAAACAGAATGTCATTTCGTTTTTGAAATTCAATGGACAAATCACCATCATAGAAACGACTCATTACATACTCGATCGTGTAAAGAATTTCCGAGCTTGCAAAAAGTGGTACTGTGCATAACATTACTGACCGATACCTCTAATTCCTCGAATTATTTTCAATAACCTAGAATTGTTTTTAGATATTGAAAAGTAAGGCGTTTGAATACCACCAAAAGAACGGAAAAATCGTTCGACAGGCTCTATCATTGAACCTTCAAAATCAAAACCTTTCGTTACAGTCGAGGAAAATTTAATAGCCTCCCACATACATAAGCTTGTGGCACCACTATTTCTTAGCTCTGGGTCTCCTCCTCCCATCAAATAATAAGCAGAGTTTTCATCCCAAACAATCAAAACGCCAGCATGGTTTTTACCACTATTATCTTGTGCTATAAACCACTTTGCTTGCTCCTTTTTGACCGCGCAAGTTATAAGATTTTCAACAAAACTCTCTTTATAAGGTACCTCTTTAGATTGGCGGGAGAAAGTCAATTTGTTCAACTCGAAAAATTCAGAAAACGGTAAGTCATCATGCACGGTTAATTCATACTTGTTATTTGCTTTTTTAATATCCGTTTTAATATTAGCCAAAGTATCAGACAAAACGACATCTAAGTTTGTAAGGTCTGGAATTCGGTAAGTATATTTCGTTGTCTGACTAAATCCCTTCCAATATAAAGGTAACCAGTTAGTAAGGCTAAAATGCCAACTTTGATGGAATGTTATAAATGCTGGTAACTCGTCAACTAAAGATTGCAACAAATCTTTTTCTTGACCTAATGCTTTGCTGTATTTCGCTTTACTAGGTCTGATCCAGGGACCTAGGTGCTGTGTTAATTGTGGTTGTGCAATTTTTATCAAACCATATTTTTTAATAGCATAATATGGCATTGCAGCAGCAATAGAATCTCCCTTATATACTAGTCCAACATCCCAATTTGACTCACCACAAACACAATCTAACCACCACGGTTGCAAAAAAATAGGAATAGATGGTTCGACCTTACAAAGTTCGATGTAATTTTCTTTACGATTCATATTTTAAAATAACCGTTCTAATTAAACTTATATGCTCTTTTGTCAAATTCTGATGAATAGGGATATCTATACCATTCTTTGACAAATATTTACTATTTGGATAACCGGCACTATCCATCAATATAGATGACCAATTAAAATTACCTACCCTAATATTATAAGAATTTAACAGCTGAGATATTTCCGTTCTTCTTTTAGCATCTTTTAATACAAGCCTATACTTAATGGGGGCGCATTCTGATTCATTCCATTTATATGCATTAGACAAAGAACCTGTCACCTCAAAATAATTACGTCTACGATTACTGCAAACCTCGGCGTAATTATCAATCACATTATACAACAATGATAACTTATAAGACGACATGGGATCCTGTATATATAACCCTTTTATTTTACCATTTAACAACTTGCTTAGCACCCTGCCAAAATAATAAGTATTATTGTAACCAAGCAACATGCGCCGTATCTTAAGAGATTGAAGTTTCTGATAAAAATTATGCTTACCTTCCGAAAAGCTTAAAATTCCGCTTTCATCTATGGCACTAACTGAAGAGCGTCTGTTAACAACAGCTCCGCCACCTAGTAATGAAATGGGCTTATCATAATTGAAGCTATAAACTAAATAATCAGAATCGTGACTGACACATACAGGATAAAAATAATGAGCGCAGTCTTCAATAATCAAAATACCATTGAGTTTACAAAACTCAATAATACTTTTAAATTTGGTTCTAAAGCCAAAAAAATGAGGTACAACAATCGCAGCAACAGAATCTAATTCTAATCCTGAAAACACATCAACAATAATTTCATTTTCATAAATATCATAATAAATAGGAGTACAGTCAGCATTACTTACTGAATCAAGAACAACAGGGCAATTATAGTTTGATATTAGAACGCCCTTTCCTTGGCTATCGTTCGCAAGCAATATTTTTTCAATCCCCTGCCTTGCGCTTTCACAAAAGGTTAAACTTTTGCTGTTTACCTTCAAATAGGATGCCAGCTTATTTCGTACAGACTCTGTGTCAACCTCCTCCAAACATTTTAACAGAGAGGAATCCCAAAATTCTTCTACTGTATCAACACCTTTCATTCAAATACCTTTCTATACTCTGCCTGGTATTAGGGAAGTCAGTTCCATTACGCTTTATACAAGTATTATATTCCGGAATATTTAAATCTATCGAATCTCTACCAATGAAACTAGCTATATCAGTTATGACATTATCCCTTTTCCTTTCAAGATTTGAGTAATCAACACAAATTACATTCTCAGCTTCAATGTATCTATTCAAATCACGTTCAATCTGACTATTAATTCGTAGTACTTGCTCTACAACTTGCTGGTAAGGTTCTAAGCCATCTAACCCTTCATCATTCTTCGGCTTCATCGACCACCAAATGTTTTCATCTCCATATATTTTTTTTCGAGCGGCATATAGTGAAACTGCATTATCAGTAACATCCCTTTTTAAATATATGTACTTAGCATTAGGAAAAGCTTCACTTAAGGTTTCTAACCGGAACGAATTATAATTATTTTTTATTAGGAATCTTTTACTCTTATTTGCTTTGAAAAGCATATCTAAAGCAACTACTAATCGATCTCGTTGCATTCCGACCAACTTACTATGCTCATTTTCCTTACTAAAGAATCGCCTCCAAAATCGCCCGCCTTCGGACTCAGAAAAAAGACCTTTCGAGTAACCAAACTCTGAAGAGTATGAAGTATTTCTATTAGATATGCTCATTAAACTCATGAGCTTTTCAGCCAAAAATGGGGCCCCATAAAGTTCATCATGAAAATTGGTATAGAACCCAATATCGGTAGAACCAATCATCAACTGACTTAAATAAGTACTGCCTGATCTAGGAGCTCCGATTATAAAAACTGGTATTACATCACCCCTATTCTGTGCGTTTCCATACTCTAAATTAGGCAAAACTTTTCGATTAGCAATAAACGAGCAGACAGATAAGGTCTTTTTAAGTAACTGTTTCACTCTAACACCTTAATAACTTTTGCGGGATTACCAGCGATAACTTGGTTACCAGACGGGAAGGACTTAGTAACGACACTACCAGCTGCGACAACAGTATTCTTTCCGAGTGTAACCCCAGATAAAATGATGCATCCTGTCGCTAGCCAAGAATCATCGCCAATTCTGATAGGATCATCTTCTATATAACGATTACGCTCATTCAAATCATGATTCATCGAGATGATAGAAACTTTCGGCCCTACCAATACATTGTCTCCAAAAATGATGCCATTTCTTCCATCAATATAGCAATTCAATCCTAGACCGGGAGTTCGATTACCACGCTTTATATTTTCTACCCCTTTCAATTGACTTGTTGGGTGTACAGGCCAAGGCACATGGGAATTAATTCTTAATACTCGTTGAAAGAAAAACGACTTGAACATTACTGAAATTGCATGAAGATGCGCACCTGACTGAACATATGTAGGCCACATACACATAATCATAAGTCGCTTGATTTTCTTTAGCATTACTTTATCACCTTATATTGAAAGGTATTATAAACAATATAAAAAGCACTTGTGGACAGTGCGTACATTGCAATACTCAAATTTAGAGTCTCAGGAAAAGCAATACTGACATATCGCAAAAGAAGAAATACAACAATCAAAGCCAATGCAACCTCTTGCCTATTAACAATAGTGAACGTGCTACTCAATGGTGAGTTCATTAATTGGAATGCTTTTGAAAACATGAGATAAAATATGATCACATTAGCAGCGCCCCAAGCATCACCTAGGATATTTTCAATACCAAAAGTGATGAGGGTCAAAATACAAAAACAAAACAAAACACCTACAACAATTAGCTTATTCAGTGTGCCCAAATACCGTTTTCGTAGTAAATAAGGGGATTTTTTATAATCGTCCGCAGCATACTTAGTATAAACCTGATTTAAGGAACTCGATATTATAGACACAGGCATATCTAGCAATCGATTAGCCATCATATAAATTCCGACAGCCTCTAAGGTATAATGTTTTGATAGAGCAAACACTGGCATATTCATTGATAAAGTATTCAATAATACTGTTGCGGTATTTATACTAGGAAATTTCTTGTATTTTATAGCATATCTAATAGCAAGTGGAATTCTTTTCCTTTTTGGTAGTGATATTTTTCTTACGGTTCGAAAACAAAAAAACAAACTTATAACTAGCGACGCTAGATATGAAACCATTAAGGAAGAAACGCTTGGAGAAATACTTCCTGAACCAATTCCTACTAAATTATTAGAAACGGATTGTGCACCTTTATTTATTGCAAGTTGCGAAAAGTCCCCATTATAGACTAAATACATTTGAGCTAACTGAAGCATGCCAGACAGCAGTATTGCTATAGGAATTATCGCAGAATAATTCGATAGACTTTCAGCGCCAAAAAATTTGAGTACTTGAGACGAAAAAACAAAAAACAAAATGCAGTAGATTAGAGTGGAAACTATAAGTGAAAATATAGCCACTTGAATTAATATTTCAGACTGATACTTTTTTTCAGGCAGAATTATCGCCATTTCAAACCTAAACGAACTTACACTCGAAAAAACCACTATTATGCTCAAGAGTAACTGAAATGAGCCTAAGCTTTCTGGACTATAAATTCTAGATATAATTGGGATACAAATGGCACTGATTATCGCAATTAAGGCACTTGCCGTAAAAAGCTTCCCAAAGCTTTTGGTAAACTCAGAACGTTCAATGACTAAGCTCTTGCAATACTGAGTTATTTTCTTCATTTATTTGATTCTTAATTAGTTAAACTAACATTTCATGAAGCTAGCGAAGGTGAATACTTCCACGCTACCGCCCTTGGATTACAGCGAACTCCCAAAGACGCATACCACAGGCTATTTTAGCAAAATCCTACCATAGAACGTAGCTTACACGATATAGCAGGATTAGTCTCAAGCATGTGATCGACAACTTGCTTCAGCAATATCAACACTCGTTACAATATTTGGAGCCCCAATCTCATTATCCTCTGTACATACCTTGCCTCACACCATAAGAATGCGGTATCTTACTTCCACTATTTTAGGTGACAGAAGGGAATCTTTCGCTGCTCTGTTACCTCCTACAACTTTACCCCTGCGTGTTATGGAAAACGCCAATAAACCGTAGGGCGGTAGCGTACCTAAATGAACAATATTTCTCATCTATTACGGAATTCGAAATCTCATTGCAAGACACCAAGACGTATCTTTTCAGTGCTTCTATTTGGAGCTTTACTTTCTGGATGCGTGAGCAAACCAAGAGAAGTTACCGCTAGCATCCCTCTTGTCGAAACACCAGAAGCTCAACTAGGTGAAACTATTCCCCAACAGTACTGGCCGGAACTAAACGATCCGAGACAAACATCTTTAACACACAATGACTATAGTATTCGTTTGAGCCCCCCGTACAATTCCGGTTTAGGGTATCAATGTCGTGTGTTAGAAATTGAAACCACAACGGAAGGAAAACGTAACAGGATCGCTTGCGCTTCTATTAGCAAGAACGCTGATGGCATCGAAGTTAAGTCTTGGTATCTGACTCCTAATATCGTTGAAACCGCTACCGCTATCAAAATCCAGTAGCCCCCCGATTACAAACCTCATTAAACAGTAGTTAAGAAATGAAATATTTATCCACTAAGTCTCGCTTTGTAATCGCATCTATATTCTCCGTTCTAAGCACCCCAGCACTCAGTGCCTCGTTCGACCCAAGTCAATTAGCCGGTACTCAAACCGCGAATGCCACTCCAGCTCAAATCCAACAAGCTAGACAAACTGGTGCTATGCCAAACGAAGCGCTAGATATGGGGACTTACCCTTCAGAGAATCGTAATAACACTCTACTTCCCGGTGAAACGGATGTACGTGAACTTCTACCTAGTTCAGGGGAGTCATTCCCACCACCATATGGCGCCAACTTATTTGCCGGAGGTTACGAAACCGAACGTAGTGATGGCCTGAATGATAATTACTTGATTGCAGCTGGTGACAAGATTAATATTTGGCTTTGGGGAGCGGTTAACTTCTCGAACGTTGTAACTGTCGATAATCAGGGAAATATATTCATTCCTGAGATTGGGCCGATTCAAGTAAAAGATGTACGCGCTAGTGAAGTCAACGCGTTAGTGACTTCAAAAATCAAACAAATTTATACAAATAACGTCAGTGTGTATGTAAACCTACTTACTGCAACACCTGTCAGTGTATACCTTTCCGGCCCAGTGATTCGTCCTGGGCAATATGCTGGGATGGCATCTGACAGCATCCTCTATTTCTTAAAGCGCGCTGGCGGCATTGACTCGGAAAGAGGTAGTTACCGTGAAATCAAAGTCATGCGCGCGGGTGAAGCAATTGCTGAAATAGATCTATATGACTTCATCCAAACAGGCACCCTTCCAAAATTAAGTTTTCAAGATGGCGATGTCATTCTTGTTTCACCACAAAAATCAGCAATAACGGTCGCAGGTGGAGTACGCAACCCTTTCCGGTTCGAACTCGAAAATACCGTATCAAGAGGAAAAGAGCTTTCTCAATATTCTCGCCCTCTCGCCAAAGTGAGTCACGTTGGGGTGATTGGCAACCGACCTGAAGGTCCATTTTCACTCTATATGACCTATCAGCAGTTCCAGGAGTTTAAGCTAGAAGATGGTGATAAGATCATTTTCAATGATGACCTACATGCTCAAGTGATGGATGTGCAAATCAGTGGTAGCTACCTTGGACCTTCTTACTTTGCTGTTAAAAAAAGCACACGCTTACACGATTTACTTAATTACATACCTATTGACCCTGCTTTAACCAACGCAGGGTCAATCTATATTCTTAGGAAAAGCGTCGCTGATAAACAAAAAGAAATGATTGAAGATTCACTCAATCGCTTGGAGCGCAGCGTATTTACAGCACCCGCATCTTCCGATGGTGAAGCAGCAATTCGAGCGAAAGAAGCTGAAATGGTAATGCTATTTACCGAACGTGCTCGCAAGATCAAACCGTTAGGGAAAGTAATCGTTTCAGATAACGGCAACATTGCAAATATTCTGTTAGAGCAAGGAGACCAAATCGTTATTCCTTACAAAACTGACCTAATCCAGATTGGCGGTGAAGTATTAATGCCGCAAGCGGTAGTATATAACTCTAATGCTAGTATTGATGATTATGTTGCTTGGGCTGGTGGATTTACAGATAGAGCAGAAGATACTCGCATTGCAATTGTGCGCGCAAATGGCTTAGTTGAATTCGATAGCACAAAGCCAATTGAAAAAGGCGACCAAATTTTGGTACTTCCTAAAGTAGACACGAAAACCATGCAAGCAGTTAAAGATATCACTCAGATCATCTACCAGATTGCCGTTGCAGCTAACGTGGCAATTAATTAACAATGGCGAAAGTAGAAAAACGTACTACCTTCCAAGTATGGGGAGATGTGATTTTTGCGATTTTTTTGCGCGAAATTAAGAGTAAGTTTAGTGACAAGCTAGGGGTAAGCTGGTCTGTGATATCTCCAGTTGCTTTCATAATGATTCTATCTGTTATGCGGGGTAGGTTAGAAGGAGGGGAAACACACGGTATTCCAACATTCTTCTTTATGGTCTATGGAATGGTCTTAGTCCAACTTTTCCTTGTAACCGTAGCATCTGTCTCTAGCTCTATCTCAAAAAATAGAACACTATTTGCTTTTCGTCAAGTACAGCCAATAAGCTCGGTCATTGCAGCTGGAGGATTTGAGGCTCTTGTCAAACTGTTTGTTTTTGCAATCATTTTTTTTATTGCCTACTTTTTGCAGATGGATATTTCTATAAGTAATATCCTTATGGTTATCACCAACTTTTTTTTAGTTTGGGTTTTGGCTGTATCTGTCGGGATGATATTTGCTCTTGGTCGTGCATTTATTCCTGAAATTGAAAAGCTTCGAAGCTTAGCTATGCGCCCAGTATTCTTCATATCTGGTATTTTTTTTAGTTTGCAAGACCTCCCCAAAGCACATTGGAAATGGTTTGACTGGAACCCATTACTACACGCAGTAGAACTAACACGTTATGCTGCGTATCCAACATATGGTACGGCAGGGGTAAGTCAAATGTACTTATCTCTTTGTGTTCTGATCACACTGCTTCTGTCCCTCTCTCTATACCAAATATTATGGAAACAAGCGATAAGTCGCTAACCAATACAAACGATTATGCCTGAAAAAAAATTCCAACAGTTTCGAGACACTCTCACACCTGAACAATTTAACGACGCTACCTTTCTTGAGCAACATGCTAAATCAATAGCAGTAAGTGACATATCTTTATCGAATAGAATTTTACGGCGCGTAAAAAACTTACAGAATAATAAAATAAAACACATCAATAATATAATAAAAACAAACCAAGAAACTCTTGAATGTGGCAGCACTAAAAATAGCGGTCATAAAACAACCCAAACCGCTTCTGTTGCAAACCAGAAAAACCATGAAGTCATCTCTTATTTCGAACAAAAAACCGATGACGAAAATAAACAACCTACGATAGAAAATAGTAATATAGGAAGTACCTCACAACAAAAATCAAAAGAGAGCACAGATCTATATCAAAAGGCATTTAAATGGGTTAAAGAACATTACTCTTTCTCTTTGATTATATTTTCCATATTAGCTTTTAGCTTCTATTTATTGTTTGTCGCATCTCCAAGGTACGAAAGCAGAGCACAATTGATAGTAGAACAACCTGATGCAATGGCTACCATGGACCCATCTATGGCACTTTTAACAGGATTAGGTGTTAAGTCCGGAACAACAGATAATGAGCTGTTAAAAGCATATATTTACTCAAACGATATGCTAGATCACCTAAATAATACATTAGACTTAAAAAGTCACTATACAAATGAGGAAATTGATTCAATCTCTAGGTTATCTAAAGGAGCAACAACGGAAGAGTTCTCTGAATACTATCAACAACACATTAGTGTAATAACAGATGAAACATCTAGCGTAATAACAATTTTAGCACAAGGCTTTGATGTGGCGTTTTCTCAAAGCCTCGTCAAAGAAATAGTCAAACGAGCGGAATGGTATATAAATTCGATAGGCCACCAACTAGCAGAGTCACAGTTGCAATTTATTCGTAATGAACATAAAACTGTAGAAAAACGTTTAGAACAAAGCCAAATAGAATTACTTAATTTCCAACAGCGTTATAACTTACTTGACCCCATGGCAGAAGGTGTTGCATTTCAACAGATTGCTTATAGTCTTGAGGGTGAGATCTCAAAAAAAGAGGCGGAGCTAAAAGCACTTAGAAAGGTAATGAGTGACCAATCCCCACAAATAAAAATAGCATCTAACACTTTAAAAGCTTTAAAAGAACAGCTAAAAAATGAACGCAGCAAACTCTCTAATGAAGGTGACAACTCAACTCCTGTTAGTGAAATACTAGCTAAATTTACAGACTATAAAGTAAAAATGGAGCTAGCGCTTCAAGCTTTTACGTCCTCTCAAATTTCTTTAGAAAAGTCTCGTATTGAAGCCTATCGCCAACTCAAATATCTAGTAGTGGTGGAAAATCCGACATTACCAGAACAAAATACATACCCAAGGGTGGTTTATAACATACTACTATTCTCAGTAATTGTTATAGGTCTATCTTTGATTTCAAAAATAATCCTTAGTGTAATAAGAGAATTAAGATGAAAAGAATATTGACGGTTTTTGGTACTAGACCTGAAGCAATTAAAATGGCTCCATTAGTAAAAGCTCTAGACAAAGATTCCC
>Ga0213838_1000977_pt1 | contig 16357 bp, 18 predicted proteins | sample SWPATP13_FD_160577 | JGI IMG/M metagenome (GOLD analysis project Ga0213838, IMG submission 160577) | Coastal seawater microbial communities from Marineland, Florida, United States - SWPA TP1 #3 | ecosystem: Environmental > Aquatic > Marine > Coastal | place: USA: Florida | collected 2016-08-06 | reverse complement strand
GCTCTCAAGTGTTAGCGTATCTTTGGTTAACGTAATATCGCTCCAGTCTGATAGCGTTACAGAAACCGCACGTTCAATTTCCATCTCTGAGTCAGGACACATTTTCATGGTCATGCCCATTTGTTTGATACGGAACTGACCTTCGTCGTTTAGTTCAGCTTGGCCGAAGAAGTTGTTACAACCAGCATTACCATTGGCGGTCATTTTCTCTGCAACTTCTAAGCGAGGCGCTTGCTGATGCTCACCTACTGCGATGTCATTCCCATCGATTTGGGTGAGCTGCCAGTTATGATGTTGCAGGTCAGTTGGGGTCACTTGTGCCACGTTGTCACCGTTGCTTGCACATGCAGCTAGAAGCATTGGAAGCGTTGAGATTGCTAGTAATTTTTTTGAACTAAACTTCATAGTATTAGACTCCGATAAAAGTAGCTTAGTAGCGATAAAATGACGGCTACTTGATTTCGAAAAAGTATAGTTAATAAAACACTGTTTTTGTCAGCATGAGGTCATAGTTTCGTATGGATCACAGACTATTGTTATAGAAAATCGTTTTTAATACATATGCGCTATGGTGAATAAAATGAGGAGGGCACTATGGAACAATTAGAATTTTTTCAAGTACCTAGTCCATGTGTTGGCGTTTGCACGGTAGACAATAAAGGGTATTGCAATGGGTGCATGCGCAAGCGAGAAGAGCGTTTTAACTGGCTTTCTTTTACGCCAGCACAGCAATTGCATGTAATTAAACTTTGTCGCCAACGATACAGACGGAAAATGGCGAAGCAAAAGCTCGAGCAAAACCAACCTCAAGAACCTCTGAGCCCTCAGCAAGATTTATTCTGATCTTACGTCTTGTGAGTTTTGGATTTCTGCTCTCATTCTCTCCTGTTAACTTATAACATTCACTTTACATGTAGAGTGCTTTGTATTACTAAATGGTATGAACTTGGATGTCGAGGGAGGGCGTATGAACAAAAAACATGACAAATCGAGTCGCACCACTCGTGATCCCATAGGAAGTCATACACCAAATAACACGGATGAGTCGAAAGATGTGCTTGATTGGGATCTTATGACCGATGAGCAGCGACAAGACATTTTGGATCATTTGAGTGATATGCCATTCCAATAGGGCTAACTCAGATTCTATTTAACTCATATGAGCCAAAAAAAATAAAACTCACCAAACGCTCTGTTGGTGAGTTTTTAATTTTGTTAGCTATTCAATAGGCATCTTATCTAACGGGTGGTATAACATTGCCCTAAAGCCTAAGCCTAAGCCTAAGCCTAAGCCTAAATCTTAAAGCTTAAACAAACATATGGTTTGCCTTGGTTACACCTCGGTGATAAGTACAAAACGTATCTTCAGCAGCTGTTGTCTTACTATGAATTTTGATATTGGTGATCACTTCAACAGCCCCAGCATCATAACAAGCTTGCTCGGCGCGCTTTACTATCTCTAATAACTGGTTGAGTTCACCTTTCATTGTCGTTTCCATTGCGCCAACTTGATGAGGAACACCAGATGACTTAACGACTTCAATGGCTTGATCAACCACTTCAAAGTTATTGCCTTCTTTTAATCGAGGAATTACCTGAAAGGCTACCATTACCTCTTGTTCACGTTTTAGTTCAGACATATTGCTTTCTACTATCTCAAATGAAGTGGGCGAGATAATAGGGGAATTCACAGCCGAATTCTACTTGCTGCCCCAATGATCACTGACCCACCCACCAATGTGTTCATCGAAGTGATTACCAGAAAAACGTTGGTTCTTTTCGACCGAGTTTTCACAGTCAGGCTTGCTGTCTAAGAGGGATTGAATGTAGTTCGCCATTGGGTCATTAGAAAGTTGGCGCTCTCGCCGTGTAGCGACTTCTTTGATTAGTTGCAGGCGATAAGTAGAGCTGGCTCGTTTCATATTAATGACCTCCCGGTTGTGATTACTAATAGAAAAAACTAGTAGTCTGAATCGGTAGCGTCAACGTGGTTTTTAGGTATTTTTTTGTGTTTGTTTGCTTATCAGTAGCTTGGATGAAATTTCATTTTTGAGACGGTGTTTATTTACTTCTGGGTTGAAATAAAAGTGTCATTTTGAATTGAAATTTGGGCCGTTCAAATGAACAGCCCAAAACTGACTATTTGTTGGTTCGAGGCTTGAACTGTTTGATGCTACGTTTTTTTGCGCTGCGTCTATTAGCTTGCTTGTCGCGAGGTGGACGCTTTCTCTCACCCGTCGCAGGTTTGTCTGTCACTGGAAAGCCTTCTAAAGAAGCAAGTGGGAGTGTTCTTCCCGTCAAGTTTCGAATCGCTTCTAATGCCTCGGACTCACCATGGCACACTAAAGAAAGCGCAATTCCAGATTCACCTGAACGGGCTGTGCGTCCTACACGGTGAACATAAACAGGAGCGTGGTTGGGCAGATCGAAATTAATGACGGTGGGCAGGGCATCGATGTGTACGCCCCGAGCAAGTACGTCTGTCGCGATCAGTACCTCAATTTCCCCATTCTTAAATGCATTGAGAGTATTTTCGCGTTCTTCCTGACTTTTATTGCCATGTAAGGCGGAAACGGTAATACCCGCTTTAGTGACTTTTTTAGTTAATGCATCAGCATTATCTTTCGCACCGATAAACACCAATACCTGCTTCCACTGATTGGATTGCAGTAAGGCGATGAGAGCTTGTGTCTTACTTCCCTTATTGACCAGATACAATGTTTCATTGATGGTTTCGACTACGCTGTTCGCGACATGGGCTTCAATGCGAACAGGATTAAACAGTATTTGTTCAACTGAGCTTTCCAAAAGCTTAGGCAAGGTAGCTGAAAACATCATTGTCTGACGTTTTTTGGGAAGACGTGCAAGTATATTTTGAACATCAGGCCAGAAGCCCATTTCCAATAATCGGTCCGCTTCGTCAAAAACTAGCGATTGCACTTGGTCAACGTTGAACCGCTCACTTTCGAGAAGATCAAGCAGTCTGCCAGTGGTCGCAACAATGATCTGAGCACCGTTCTCAATTTGTTTGAGCTGTGTTTCTTTATCAATACCGCCACAGATTGCTTCTACTTGAATCCCAAGACCAGTCGATACGCTAGCTATCGCTTCTTTCACTTGGAATGCTAACTCACGAGTTGGCACTAAAACGATAGCTTGGGCATGTGAATGAGCCGAATTGACGTGTTCAATTAATGGGATCCCGTAAGCAAATGTTTTGCCGCTGCCCGTTTGAGCTAATGCGAGAACATCTTTGCCTTTCATGGCTGGTGGAATGGCCTGAATTTGAATTTCAGTAGGGCTAGAGACTGACGGTGGCAGCGCAGCTATGGTTCGCGCACTGAGATTGAGCTTAGAAAACGTCATAGTTGATGACCAAATGCGAATGGGATGGAGAGTCTAGCAGTTGCCATTTAGAAGTAAACCAGAGTCTTATTTTGATTTTTATAACGCTCTTTTTTATCACCACAATTGGCGTTTTAGCTAACGTGGAATGAAATATGCTTGAATTTACTTATCAAGCTAGTGTCATAGGCCAATTTTGCAAAATGAGAGTTGAATTGCGATCTGGCTATAAAGTTGACCAGAAACGTGAAAAATTTGGCAATTCTTACTAAAGTTTTATTGGTTGCTGTCGAATAATAGCTTGAACTAATATTTGCCCGTGAAGTTTCGAGCATCGTGTCGTACTTTATGGTTCAGGGAAGGGAGCATGCAATGAGTGAAGAATCTTTCGCACAAAAGCGACAATATTATCGTTTGAAATACCCCAAAAGAGCACGCCCTGTGATGCGTGTTGATGATGAACTGTTTCATGTCAGTGAAGTATCTGAAAAAGGGGTACGCCTATTGATACGCAATTTAGCGACTTTTTATCAAGGGCACTCAATGGTGGGAACCTTGAATTTACACGACCATAGTTCGGTTCAAGTTTGTGGAGCAGTGTTACGCTTCGAAGGTGATGAAGTCATTTTGCAATTGACGAAAGGACCAAGTTTTAAAGATATGGTTTCTGAGCAGCGACATATTCGTCAAAAGTACCCGTCATTTTTTGCTAACCAAAGAGCCGTCGCTTAGCCGCCTAATTGGTTAACCTGACATCCGTAAATATTAGTTTGAACTGTAATGGAGGCCATGAGCCTCCATTTTTGTTTCCTCGAATTTAGCTCACATAAATGCATATTACGCCTGTATTGGTGTCTGAGTAGTTCATTCAACTTTGCAGTAAATCATAAACCGAAAACGTGTAATCAGTATAATGAACGATTAAATTGTCGAGTTTGTCGGTCGTAACGAGGTTTGATTACGTGATGGTTGTGCCTAGTAAAGTGTGGAAGAGAGTACAATCAATGTTTTCTCTGCAGATGCTTGCCATTCGCGAAGGTTTGTTGTGGATCCTTCCTTGCCTTATGCTGTCTTCACTTATCCTTTTTGTGGCTTCAATCGGGGAGTTTACTGTCGGTAAGAGCACTTGGTGGGTATTCGTCTTTAAGCTATCTTAGTCTTTTTGATATTGATTCAATCAAGATTGACCGTAGTTTTGTGTTGTCGCTGGATGAAGAGAAAGGCAGGAAAGTCTTTCATGCGATGTTGAAGGTCGCTAAAGAACTTGAGATGGACTGTGTGGTCGAAGGGGTCGAAACTCAAGCGCAGCTAGACCTGATTCCTCAAACGTCGGCAATCTCCATTCAAGGTTGGTACTACGCCAAATCTATGCCCCACGACGCACTGCTGGACTACATTCATGTGCATTCAGCGACGCCTTACTTAAATGCGAACGTCGGAAGTGCCGTGGTCTAAAAACAAAAAAGCCAAGTTCAACGACTTGGCTTTTGATATTTAGTGTCTGTTCCGTCCTGAAATGTCTTTGCACATTGAGGACGAAGGATGACGACTTTAAAAATTTTTAGCGGCGGTTAAATCGGCCACGGCCACCACGAGAGCGCTCTTTATGTGCAGAAGCTGCTTTCGCCTGGGATGCTAAGATTGACTCGACCGTTAGTTCCATTGGCTCACGAGATTCTAAGCCGTGGCGGAATGTACGTGAGCGAGGTGGCATTTGATATTCTACGTCAGACGCTTTTGGCATGCGCTTAAAGCGGTACAAGTAAAAGTTCTCTAGCTTTTCTCTAGCCCATTGCGTTTTTTTCAAGTATTTCACGCTGCTTTCAATTGATGGTTTCGTATTGAAGCAGTTAAAACGCATTGCGGTGTCTAAGATTTCCCAACCGTAATGATCAACGAGCTGTTGAAGCATGTCTTCTAATTTTAGACCGTGTAGCGGGTTGTTTTGCTGTAGTTCGATTCGTTCTTGATCGGTCATGAAGCTTTCCTCAATCAATGGTGGCTCACTGATATGGTGAGCCACATTTTTATTCTTACTTTACGTATTATCTAATGCTAAAAGCCAGCCAGTGTCTTTTTCTGGTGTGCCAAGTATTCGTTATATGTGCCTTGGAAGTTGACCAATTTTTGATCTTTTACATCAATAATAGACGTCGCGAGAGATGAAACAAACTCGCGGTCATGGCTAACGAAAATCAAAGTACCTTGATAGTCTTTTAGCGCGCTATTTAACGCTTCAATGGCTTCCATATCCATATGGTTAGTTGGTTCATCCATGACAAGTACGTTGATGTCTTGCATCATCAATTTGCCAAAAAGCAGTCTGTTTTTCTCACCACCGGAACAGTTACGTGCTTTTTTGTTGGCATCGTCAGCGGTAAATAGAAGACGGCCCAAAATACCACGAACCATAAGATCATCGTGTTTTGCTGTTCGCCACTGTGAGATCCAATCGAAAATGCTTAGGTCATTGTCAAAGTCAGCGCTGCTGTCTTGAGGGCAGTAGCCAATTGAAGCATTTTCAGACCATTTTACAATACCGTGGTTTTGCTCAAGCTCATTGACTAAGCAACGAAGTAAGGTGGTTTTACCTACGCCATTTTCACCGATTACCGCTAAGCGAGAGCCAGCTTCTAGCAGCAAGTTTCCGCCTTCAAAAAGCAACTCATCACCGAATGCATGTCCAAGGTCTTGCAATTCTAGAGCTTGGCGGTGAAGCTTTTTGCCTTCACCAAAATCAATCGAAGGGCTCATTCGACTAGACGACTTCACTTCATCCAGTTTGATTTTTTCCATTTTCTTCGCTCGTGAGCTCGCTTGCTTCGCTTTAGATGCGTTGGCACCAAAGCGGTTAACGAAATCTTGCAGTTCGTTAATTTCAGCGGTCTTCTTCGCATTGCTTGCGAGTAATTGCTCACGTCTTAGGCCAGAAGCTTCAAGGAAGTACTCATAGTTACCTGGATAAATGCGTAGCTCACCGTAATCAATGTCTGCCATGTGAGTACAAACAGAGTTAAGGAAGTGACGGTCGTGCGAAATGATGATCATTGTACATTTACGTTGATTCAATTCTTCGGCTAACCAGTTAATCGTATGAATGTCCAAGTTGTTGGTCGGTTCATCGAGTAAAAGAATATCAGGGTTAGCGAATAGCGCTTGCGCCAATAGAACACGCAGTTTCCAGCCCGGTGCAACTTGCTGCATCAAGCCAAAATGGAACTCTTCTTCAATACCAGCTTGCAACAGGATGTCACCAGCGCGTGATTCCGCGGTGTAGCCATCCATTTCAGCGAACTCACTTTCAAGTTCCGCTACTTTCATTCCGTCTTCTTCGCTCATTTCTGGAAGAGAGTAAATGCGGTCGCGCTCTTGTTTGATTTCCCACAGTTTGGTATCACCCATGATCACCACATCGATAACATTATGTTGTTCGAAAGCGAATTGATCTTGGCTGAGAACCCCTAGCTTTAATCCAGGAGTAATGGAGACGTTTCCGGAGCTGGGCGTCAGTGCACCACTTAGGATTTTCATGAATGTCGATTTACCACATCCATTGGCTCCAATTAAGCCGTAACGATTGCCGTTACCAAACTTAGCTGAAATGTTCTCAAACAAAGGTTCAGCGCCAAATTGCATGGTGATGTTTGCGGTAGATATCAAAGAATGTTCCTAGGTAATGTACAGGTTAAATGTAGGCGTACAGCATCAAATAACGGAGATGAATGTATGTTTTTGTAGCGGGCGAATTATACAGACTTATGGTTTAAAAAATAGGTGTGTGACGTAAATCAAATATTGACTGCATGTCCGCCACTTTCGGTCTTTTAGGTCGATGAAAATGTTAAAGGTAGCTGAAAAGTATAAAGCGTTAGCGACATGATTTAATGAAACTTCATGGTTATTGAAGTAAAAGTTCATAATGAAAGCATGAATTAAAGCGCGTTCTTATTCGCGTATCATATAGTTAAAGTATTGTTTTAATAGATTTTTTAAACATCGTTTTTCCCGATTGCAGTAATAAGAAATTACGATTTTATAGAGTGAGAAAGCTACTCTAATCTTTATATCAATTCAGTCAAACGTGGTCTGTTGGGCATGCCGCTTAATAGAGCGAATGGCTTATTAGAAGGGATTAAAAGATGAGTAAAAAATTAACGACTGCTGCTGGGTGTCCTGTCGCCCACAATCAAAACACCATGACGGCAGGTCCACGCGGACCGCAACTCCTTCAAGATGTTTGGTTTTTAGAGAAGCTTGCACACTTCGATCGAGAAGTCATCCCTGAGCGCCGTATGCACGCGAAAGGCTCTGGAGCGTACGGTACATTCACGGTCACAAAAGACATAACTCAATATTCTCGCGCAAAGCTATTCTCTGAAATCGGTAAGAAGACCGATTTGTTTGCGCGTTTTACGACGGTTGCTGGTGAGCGAGGTGCTGCGGACGCCGAGCGTGATATTCGCGGCTTCGCATTAAAATTTTATACCGAGGAAGGTAATTGGGATCTTGTGGGTAACAATACGCCGGTATTTTTCTTACGTGATCCTCTGAAATTCCCGGACCTAAATCATGCCGTTAAGCGCGACCCGAGAACGAATATGCGCAGTGCGACTAACAATTGGGATTTTTGGACTTCATTGCCAGAGGCGTTCCATCAAGTCACCATCGTAATGAGCGATCGCGGTATTCCTGCAACTTATCGCCACATGCATGGTTTTGGTAGCCATACGTTTAGTTTCATCAATGCAGACAACGAACGCTTTTGGGTGAAGTTTCATTTTAAAACTCATCAAGGCATCAAAAACCTGACTGATCAGGAAGCACAAGATCTGGTTGGAAAAGACCGAGAAAGTCATCATAGGGATCTCTACGAAAGCATCGAGAATCAGAATTTCCCAAAATGGACAATGTATGTCCAAATCATGCCGGAGTTAGAAGCCGAACAGGTGAATTTCAATCCGTTTGACTTAACGCGTGTGTGGTCTCAAAAAGAGTATCCGCTGATTGAAGTCGGGGAGTTCGAGCTTAATAGAAACCCTGAGAACTTCTATGCGGAAGTAGAGCAATCTGCGTTTAACCCGGCAGCTGTCATTCCAGGTATCGGGTTCTCTCCAGATAAAATGCTACAAGGTCGATTATTTGCTTATGGCGACGCTCAGCGCTATCGCTTGGGTGTGAATCACCATCAGATCCCAGTGAACTCACCTCGCTGCCCGGTTCATAGTTATCACCGTGATGGCGCTATGAGAACCGATGGTAATTTCGGGTCTACGATAGGCTATGAGCCAAACTATCACCAAGAATGGGCAGAGCAGCCTGATTATTCAGAACCACCGCTGCAAATCTCTGGCAACGCAGATCATTACGATCATCGTGTTGATGAGGATTATTTCTCGCAAGCCGGTGATTTGTTCCGCTTGATGAGCCAAGAAGAGCGTAGTCGTTTGCTAGAAAATACAGCGCGTTCTTTGAATGGAGTGCCAGATTTTATTCAGCAGCGTCACATCGAACACGCTTATAAAGCGGATACTGCGTATGGCGAAGGTTTAGAAGTTGCACTAGGCTTAAAATAACAATAAGGGCTGAGGTGCATATGGGCCTCAGCCACGATAAATAGGCTAGGAGAATACTATGGAAGACTTTTCTTTTTTCAAATTGTTCGACACCAAAGAGTTATTCATCTTTTACTAAATGTCGCTATGTGAACTTAAGAAGCATGGAGTGCTTTTTGGATATATGACTCAATCGCTTCTGGCTTTGTGATTGGGGCAAAACGCTTGATAGGTTCACCATCGCGTCCAATCAAAAACTTCGTGAAGTTCCATTTGATGTTATTGCCTAAAGTGCCTGGTAGCACTCGCTTTAAGTGCTCGAAGATAGGGTGGTGGTTACCGCCATTGACTTCAATCTTTTCCGTGATAGTGAAATCTACACCATAGTTAATGAGGCAGTTATTGCTGATTTCAGCTGCGTTGCCCGGTTCTTGGTTTCTAAATTGATTGCAAGGGAACCCGATGATCACAAGGCCTTGAGAGGCATACGCTTCATGCAGATTCTGAAGCCCTTCATATTGTGGAGTCAGCCCACACTGACTAGCGGTATTGACCAGTAGCACCACCTTTCCTCTAAAGGCATCAAACTCGATAGGCTGGCCTTGTAAGCTGTTGATTGAAAATTGATAAAAATCCGTCACTTCTACTCTCCTTATTTGTTAAATAGAAATATATCGTTAATTTGTACGTGTTACTCAAGTTTGTTGCGAAATTGTGGTTTTGGCTAGGGTTAGCCGTCATAGTAAGGCAATGGAGCATGAAGTTTGAGGGAGATTGATTTGAAGCCAGTAGTCTTATTTGATTGGGGAAATACCTTGATGGTTGATTTCCCACAAAGTGCAGGAAAGATGTGCCATTGGGAGCACGTTGAACCCGTCGAAGGGGCAATGTTTGTTTTAGAGTCGCTGTCTTTGAACTACGACGTATATGTGGCGACGAGTGCCGCAGACTCGACAGAAGTAGAAGTCAAAGCCGCGTTTGAGCGAGTCGGGCTAGACCAGTACATACAGGGATACTTTTGCAAAGCCAATATTGGGATATCAAAAAATTGCCCTGAATTTTACCAAGCTATTTTGCAGATGCTAGCCGTGGATCCAACGCAGGTGGTGATGGTGGGTGATGTCTATTTGAAAGATATCTTGCCAGCAAAACAAGCGGGTTTGCGCACGGTTTGGCTTCGCCCAGACCCAGACTCCGATGTTGGTGAAGCCGAAGCGCCAACCCATGTTATTCATTGTTTGACTGACTTGCTGAAGCTTACATTTTAAGATCTGGGTACTTACGCTGATACCTAGGTAGCATAGATTCGTTACCCAAAATTCCCCCTTGATGAACGTAAATTACCGTCTTATCAGGGTTTTCTTGAGTCCAGCTGTCTAGGCATTGCCACATCATAGGGTCGTACAATAAATCAAATTCGACATCGGTCTCGAAGTGCAGATCTAACCAAGTTTGGTAATCTTGCTTGTATAGCTTTCCAAAGTGATGTTTGGAATTGAGTGATAATATGGTTGGATGCTCAGGTTCACCTAGCTCTTCAAACTGAAGTTTAAGGTAGTCCTCTCCACCAACACACGCACACGTGAGCACTTCGATGTTGTGTGGTTTAAGGTACTTGTTTAGATATAGGGCTGTGCTGCCCGTACCTGATGGTAAGGCGACGACGAATTGATGGTTATTTTCAAATCGGCTCCAACTAAGAATTTCATGAGCTAGCTGCTTTACTCCATACTCCGCCAGTGGCGAACGACCACCCTCAGGTAGTACTAGGCAGTCGGAATCGGGTTCTCTGACTTGTGCGATATAGTCGCGTGGGTGTAGGTTTGAATCCATATCAGAAACTGAAATAACATGGGCACCAAGGTCTAATGCGCCGCGGTAGTTACCAATAGGCTTGTCTTTCAGCCATTCTGGTAAATGGTCCACATAAAACTCTAACTTCCAACCCTTAATCTTAGCCAAAGCGGACAATGAATACAGTGAATTTGCTTGCGCAGACCCGTAACTGATCAGGGTGGTGATTTCTGCATTTGGTTCTTCAAGTAAACGCATAAACTTCCGCGCTTTATTGCCACAGAAATGGGAATGGAGTTGATCATCTCTTTTAAGAAAGAAAGTACGATTCTTGTATATGTGCTGTGTAACTGGGCTTTGGCTTAATTTCATACGTTGTTTTCAGTGACTTAATTTATAGACATAAAGTTTATTTATAACGCATGTAATCCATTACATGGTGTGCAAGTTTGCCTAAGTTCAAATTATCAGTAGACGTTCGCTAGTCATTTGAGTTATTCATCTATCATCACAAATAGAATAAGAAAAAGCACTCAGTGCATCTGTGAGCAATTCACCATTTCAATGATCAGTAGTGAACATAATTATATGCCGATTAATAACGACCAAAAATTACTGAGGTTTTTACGAACCTTTCCTTTAGGGATCGTTTTCGTATTCATTTTTGTGCTTGCGGGGGTCATGCTACATGGTAATGCACAAAAAGTAGATAGCTTGATAACTTCATTGCGCGTCGATGTGTATGACCGCCAAAAAGAGATGCTACGAGAACAGGTGAAGAGTATTCACGGGCAGCTTGAATTTGAGCGCATGCGTACCAACAAGGTTTTGAAAGATGACATCAAGCAGCGGGTGGAAGAAGCGTATACCATTGCATTCAGTATTTACAAACAGAACCAAGATAAACCCAAGTCCTATGTGACCAAGCTTATTAGTGATGCGCTACGAGAAGTCCGTTTTAACGACGGTAGGGGATATTATTTTATCTCTCAAATGGACGGCGTGAACATCATGCATGCTCTCAAGCCTGAACTTGAAGGCAATTCTACATGGGATGCTCAAGACAAAAGGGGGACTTACATCGTTAGAGAGCACGTCGAGTTGCTCAAGCAAACGGGGGAAGCTTTTTATCGCTGGTGGTATCAAAAACCGGGCGCACAAACTGAAGAGTTTGAGAAAGTCGGTTTTGCCAAATATTTTGAACCGTATGATTGGTTTATCGGTACTGGAGAATATGTCGCAGATGTCGAGCGTGATATTCAAAACAGAATGCTAGAGCGCTTGTCTGAACATACGTTTGGCATGAATGGTTACGTGTTTGTGATTAACTCTGAAGGGAAGAACCTTGTTCACGGTGACGCTTCCCATATTGGCAAAGATAAATCCAAGTATTTGGATTTATTCAAAAAAAATATAAAAAACAAGCCGGCTGTTAATGGCATTCAAGGAGCCTTTGTTCAGTATGACAGCGAGTACGCTCCGCAAGGCGTGCAAGATAAGAATAAGCTAAGTTTTATTGCTGAATTCAAAGACTGGGGTTGGTATTTTGGGGCGGGCGTTTACATGTCCCAAATAGAATCTTACCTCGATCACCAAGAAAGCATCTTACATGAACAAAACAGAGAAGAGCTGATCAAAATACTCTTGTTGTGTTTTGGACTCGCGATCATTTTGTCGGTGATCTCACTACGCATCAGTTACTACATTGGGCTGCGCTTTTCTGAATATCAAAAACGAATTAGTAAAGATTTCGAGGCGTTAGAGAATAGCCGAGAGAAGATGCACGACTTAGCCACTCATGATGCTCTCACTCACCTTCCAAATCGGCTGTTGCTGGAAGAAAGAATCCAATCTGGAATCAAAAAATCTAAGCTTGCGGGGCAAAAGCTTGCGGTGATGTTTGTTGACATGGATGACTTTAAAAAGGTCAACGATCAACACGGTCATAATGTTGGTGATCTTTACCTACAGGCGGTAAGCAAAAAATTTGAAAGGTTAGTTTCAGGCAAAGGTTCAGTTGCGCGCTTTGGCGGCGATGAATTTATTTTCTGTTTTCCTAACTTAAGCAACACACAAGAAGCCAAAATATACGCCAATGGGATCCGAGAGGTTTTTGATGAGCAGTTTCATCTTGATGGTACTTTGCTGACGTCCACTTGTAGCATTGGTGTTGCGATGTACCCAGACGATGGGAGCTCATGTGAAGAGCTGATATCTAAATCTGACATTGTCCTTTATCGTTCTAAAGATAAGCAAAAAGGGCAGGTTATGTTTTACGACACTGAGGTTAATGCTCAGGTACAAATGAGTTTTCTAATGCAGGATGAACTCGCGACCGCACTGAAAAATAAAGAACTGTCCGTTTTGTATCAACCTCAATTGACATCCTGCACGCAGAAAATCATGGCGGTAGAAGCCTTATGCCGTTGGACTAACCCTAGATTAGGGCAGGTTTCCCCTCAGCTTTTTATCGATGTAGCAGAGAAAGCTGGGCTGATCATCGACATCGGGGAATTTGTCTTTGTTCAAGCCTGTAAGGATATTCTCGCGATGTCACCGAATGGCGATGATGCGTTGGGCGTGTCTGTCAATATTTCTCCAGTGCAGTTGATGCAACCCGGTTTCAGTGAACATATCTACTTACTCGCTAAGGAAACGGAGATTGACGTCAAAAGGGTCACCTTAGAGCTGACAGAGAATGTGTTAATTGAAGATCTAGACAAAGTAAAGCCAGTGCTCATTCGCTTGCGACAGTATGGTTTCAGTTTGTCTTTGGATGACTTTGGTACGGGGTACTCTTCGATACAATATTTACATGCACTTCCAATCTGTGAACTAAAGATTGATCGTACTTTTATTAACAGCATGTTTGAAGATGGACAAAATGACGCACTGGTTAAAACCATGGTCGGGATAGGTAAGTCCTTTGACATGCTAGTGGTCGCAGAAGGGGTCGAGACACACACACAACGAGAACGTCTCAAAGAGCTGAAGTGCGACCGCTTACAAGGTTATTACTTCGATAAACCACTTGATATTTTAACGTTACGAGACAAATATCAGCCAGTCGAAATCGCCGAAGTCTAGTGCTATTTCATTGAGCGTTCATTTTCGTTTGTCACCTCTGGGCGCTCAAAAACGATCTTTGCCTGACAACCGCCATCCGAGTGGTTGTCTAGCGAAAAGTGCCAGTGATAACGCTGGCACAAGTCATCTACAATCAGTAGACCAAGTCCGTGCCCATCCGGGTTGTGTGAGTCTTGCAATCCTAAACCTTGATCAACGATCAAAATATGCTGACGACTGAGTTCTACCGTTACCGTGCCTGAGTTTGTGGCCGCGATGGCGTTTTTTAGCAGATTACCTATCAGCATATTCATGATAGCGGGAGTCGCCTGCAAGGTAGGTTCTGATGCGACGGTCACATTCAGATCAATATTTTTATCGTTGGCTTGTGCAGAACTTTTCTCGACAATTGAAGTTAGCTCTGCTGCGGAAAAAATACGAATCGGAGCATCGTCATGGTTTCGTTCGTAACGAACCAATCCTAAAAGAGCATCGACCATAGTCGACATTTGCTTGCTGGCCTCATCAATTCGCGTCACTTGCCTCGTTTGAAAGTCATTCATGTCACTTCTTACTAATAACTTACTGGCGCCATTCATTATGGTCAGCGGGGTTCGAAGTTCATGACTCGCGTAGCGGGCAAAAGCTTGCTCCCTTTTTAGCAAAGAATTGATTTCTCTGCGGTATTCATTCAGCTGGTTGGTAAGCTGCCTAAATTCAATGGCTGCATCATCATTGACTGAAAAGTCTTCATTGAGCTTTAAGTCTTTGGAGTTCAATTGTTCTGCCAGTGAATTAAAAGGCTCAATTAAACGTTGAGAAAGACGATACAGCAGCGCTGCGAAACTGAACATCAACACGGCAAATAGTGTGAAAACAACCGCGCTAACAAAGATGATTTCGTCTATTTGAAATTCAATTTGGTCAATCTTACTCAGCAGTACTATTGGGTGGACTTCACCGTTATAAGTGTACTCTCCCAAATACAGCATGCGAGATTCTGGCTCTTGGCCTATTTCCCCTATGTACGATTTTTTGTTTTTCAGATATTGAATGTACTTAGGTGGGATTAAGGTCAGATCGTTGTAGGCATCGGTGAGCGCATCAATCCGTATCACGCCGTGTTCGCCTGATTGAAAGCGAGCAATGGCTTCATTTCGGTCGATAAGAATGCGTCGTTCTCCAACGCGGTCTTCTGAGCCATGAAGCGCTGCATAAAAAATGGTGTAGCCAAAGCCTGCGACGATCACTGAAACCAACGAGAAAAAGAGAGCGAGTCGGCCTGTTAGACTGCGTGTACTACTGAGGACATTAAGGATCAATTTGGCTGCTCCAGTCTAAAACCGACTTTCGGCACAGTAATTAACATTTGATGGGCAAAGGGCTTATCTAGCTGATTGCGAAGTTGGTAAATATGGCTGCGTAAGACATCATTATTTGGTTCGTCTTCTTGCCATAGCTTGTAGGAGATTTCCTCTCTAGTCACGACTTGTGGGGCTTTTTGGCACAGCATTTCTAGAATGGTGTAGGTAGTTGGGTTGAGCGCCAATAGTTTATCTTGGCGATAGGCTTGGCGTGTTTTCTGGTCAATCGACAGTTCTGAAAACTGAAGCTTTGTGGAAGCGACCGTTCCACGGTAACGGCGAATAAGCGCGCGCATGCGTGCTTCTAGAATATCTAGGTCGAAAGGTTTTGTCAGGTAATCGTCTGCGCCGTGGTCAAAGCCTTTTAACATGTCTTCTCGGCTGTCTAAGGCGGTGAGCATTAAGATTGGGGTCGTATTACCACGCTCACGTAATTGGTTACATACGGTCAAACCGTCCATTCTAGGTAGCATTAAATCAAGGATGATGATGTCGAATTCGTTATCCAGTGCCAGTTGCAGCCCTAGCTCGCCGTTATCTGCGTAATCGAGCTCCATGCCAATGCACTCAAAGTAATCAAATAATACCCCAGCAATTTCTCGGTTATCTTCAATTAATAGAACTCGTTTCATGATGTTTTCTCGGGCAAGGCTAGTTAGTGCATATCATCCTGATCCAGTGTGAAAAATATGTCAACAACATAACTTTCATGTTGGGTACGTTAGGCTATTGATAGTTTCGACAGATATGAAGAATCCGTTATGCCTGAATTATTTTTAAGTAAACCTACCGTGAAAAGCAGCCGAATTAATCCTGCGGTTTGTCTTTCGATCATCGTGCCGTTTTTTAATGAGGAAGAAGTGCTGCCAGAATTCCACTCTCGGCTAACTAAAGTGTTAGATGCTTTAGATGAAAACTGCGAGATCGTCTACATCGATGATGGGAGCAAAGACGGTAGTTTGGAGCTGGTTGAATCTTTCCGATCCATAGATAGTTCTATTTCAGTGATTGGTTTAAGCCGTAATTTTGGCAAAGAAGCCGCGATGAGCGCAGGGCTGGAACATTGTCGAGGGCAAGCCGTGATCTTACTGGATGCTGACTTACAAGACCCGCCTGAACTAATACCGAAGATGCTTGTGAAGTGGCGAGAAGGCTTTGATGTCGTCAACATGCAGCGCAGTAAACGAGACGGAGAGACTTGGATGAAGCGTTTCTCCGCTATGAGTTTCTATCGCG
>Ga0213838_1000975_pt1 | contig 16373 bp, 10 predicted proteins | sample SWPATP13_FD_160577 | JGI IMG/M metagenome (GOLD analysis project Ga0213838, IMG submission 160577) | Coastal seawater microbial communities from Marineland, Florida, United States - SWPA TP1 #3 | ecosystem: Environmental > Aquatic > Marine > Coastal | place: USA: Florida | collected 2016-08-06 | reverse complement strand
CACCTGAGTACATGATGCCAATGCGGTCAGAAAATTCGACCATTAATGACAAGTCATGCGTGATGAACAGAATAGAGAAACCAAACTCTTCTTTAAGTGCATAAATCTTTTGCAGAATTTCACGTTGAACTACAACATCGAGTGCCGTTGTTGGTTCATCCATGATGATCATTTTAGGGTTCAGTGCCAATGCAATAGCAATAACCAAACGCTGACGCATGCCACCCGAGAATTGGTGAGGGTAGTCGCTCAAACGGCTAGGGTGAATGTCTACGATTTCTAGTAGGCCTTCCGCGCGTTTTTTAGCTTGCTCTCGAGTCATGTTCGTGTGACGCATGATTACGTCACAGAATTGCTCTTCCATTGGCAGTACTGGGTTCAAAGCGTTCATCGCGCTCTGGAATACCATCGACATCTCACTCCAGCGGAACATCTGCATGCGCTCATCGCTGTAGTTAAGAATGTTTTCACCGTTGAAGATAACTTCACCGCTGGTGATAAATGCTGGTGGCTTGTGCAGGCGCATTAATGAAAATGCAACCGTCGATTTACCACAGCCAGATTCGCCAGCTAAGCCAAATACTTCACCTGGGGCAATATCGAAGCTAACGTTATTACATGCGCGAACATCGCCAGCTTCAGTAATGTAGTCAACGCATAAGTTGCGGACAGAAATTAGTGGTTCAGACATGATTATTTATCTCCGCTCCAAAGTGCATTTTGTGGTGGTAGTTCTGGTTCACGCTCGTTCTTATCTTGAGCCGCTAGCTTTTTCCAACGCTTCATACCTTTGTGAGAACGAAGTTGTGGGTTAGCAATCTCATCAACCGCAAAGTTAAGTAGCGCTAGGCCAGTTACCAGTAGGGTTAAAGCGATACATGGAGCCAATAATTCCCACCAAGCGCCGATAAGCATTGATGAAGATGTTTGTACGTTGTAAAGCATGATGCCCCAGCTGATTGTGTTCGGGTCACCAAGTCCTAAGAAGGAGATAGTTGCTTCCATCATGATTGCGTACATAACTGAGCCAATGAAGCTTGCACCAACGATTGAGATAAGGTTTGGCAGAATTTCTACAAAGATAATACGGAATGAAGACTCACCCAGTACTTCAGCTGCTTTTACAAACTCTTTTTCTCGCAGAGCTAGGGTTTGCGAACGTACAACACGTGCTCCCCAAGCCCAGGAAGTACAGCCGATGATAAGCGCAATGGTGAGGGGACCTGCTTCACCTATAAATGCCGCGACTACGAACAGTAATGGGTATTGAGGGATAACCAACATGATGTTCATGGCTGCCGTTAAGATGTCATCGACACGACCACCAAAGTAACCAGCAGATACGCCGATGACAGTTGCTAAGAAACATACAGTTAGACCAGCACCAAAACCGACGGCTAGAGATACTCGTGCGCCATAAACTACTTGAGACCAAATATCACGCCCCATACGAGAAGTACCTAGTACGTGATCGGCTTTCTTAGACATGATCAGCGTACGACGGTCGTCTGCTAAATTTTCCGCAATCCAACCTGTAGGGTTTGATTGTGCTGATTTCACGATGAATCCTGGGTACTCGTGTGGGTTACCAGTTCTTTTGTCCGGAGCATGTTTAGTAATTAACGGTGCTGCCAACGCAATGAATAAGAATACACTTAGGATTGAAACGCCGATTAGAGCGACTGGGTTACCCCAGATTAGTTTAATAATGCCTTTCATGATTATTTGCCTCCCTTACGTAGGCGAGGGTCAAGAACAACATAAAGCATGTCTGCTAGAAGGTTAAAGAACAGCATGAACAGCGTCATAATAAGTAACTGACCTTGAAGTACTTGGTAGTCACGAGCAGTAATCGCGTTGAAAAGTACGCTGCCTAGACCTGGGTAGTTAAAGATAATTTCGATGATAAGTTGACCACCAATTGCCATACCAAGTGACATTGATAGTGCCGTTACACTTGGCAGCATTGCGTTACGCGCGGCATAGTTAAATACCACTCGGTTTTCGCTAAGGCCTTTGCCCTTCGCCATCGTGATGTAATCTTCTGCTAGTAGGTTAATCATGTTGTTACGCATGTTTACTAGGAAGCCGCCGATTTGAACAACTGATGCACAGAAAAGAGGCAATACAGCGTGGTAAGCGACATCTTTGATGAACTCCCAGCTCGTCCAATCTGGCATTGTACCTGCGGTATAGGCGTAGCCTGTTGGGAACCACTTCAACCCAATTGCGAAGGTAAACATTGCAATCATCGCGATTACAACTTGTGGTACAGCTTGGATAATCAACATTCCCGGAGTAACGAACGTGTCGTATTTACTACCGCGCTTCCAAGCAGCAAAGATGCCTAAAATTGAGCCAATAGAGAAAGAGATAATTACCGCTGTACCTGCTAGGAACAACGACCAACCAAAGGCGCTACCTAACAAAGCATTTACTGAAAGTGGGTAAAATTGAATAGAAGTACCTAACTCCCAGCTAAGAATGTTTTTCATATAAGCAACGTATTGAACGAGTAAACCACCATCTACGAAGCCTAATAATTCTTTCATAGCCGCTATACGTTCAGGTGTTACTTGAACAGAAGCATTCGCGAACATCATGGTAACTGGGTCACCAGGCATCGCTCGAGGAATAATAAAGTTTAACGTCGCTGCAACTAATAGCGCGACAAAATAAAATGACAAACGTCTTAAAAAATAACCCATAACTCACACCTTACTCACCCAGACTGTTTCCCTGTTTCTGGATTCAGGTCGTTCATAGCGAAAATTTGGAACGAAAAACCCCCTGACGACGAGCGCCATACATTCAAAATGAGTGCGGGGGATTTTATAGGCGGCGTAAGAAATTACGCCGCGAGGATTGAACGATTACTTATTTAACTGGTTTTAGGTCCAGTACGTGAAGTAGACGCTCTGGGATACCAGCCCAAATGTTTGGACGGCCCTTAGGATTTTCTTCGTTCCACCAACCAGTGAAGCGAGTTGTGTTGTATTGGTACATGTAAGCACCTGACATCACAGGGATAGTAACTTGGTCTGCAGCGATGATTTGCTGGATACCGTGAGCGATTTCTAGCTGCTCGTTCTTATCTGCTGTTTTGTAGAAGCTGTTTAGTAGACCATCTAGCTTGTTGTTTTTGTAGAAGTGCATCGCGAAGCGAGGCATACCATCACCAGATTGTAGTGAAGAGTTGTATGCACTATTCCAGTACGTGTATGGATCCGCGCCGTGGAAGTAGTTTGTGTATGCTACGTCGTATGTACCTTCAAGCATTGCTTGGTTGTACACAGAGAAATCTGGTGTACGAGCTTTCGCTTTGATACCTACTTCGTTTAGTTGCTCTACTGCTAGTTGAACTGTGTTGTTAAAGTCAGTCCAGCCGTTAGGAGATTGAATTAGTAGTTCGAAAGACTTACCAGATGGAGTATCAACGAAGCCATCTTTGTTTACATCTTTGAAGCCAGCGTCAGCTAGAAGCTTTTTCGCGCCTTCTGCGTTGTATGTGTTGAAGCCTTTGTACTTGTTATGAGTCTTTTCGTCAGACCAAGCTTCGAATGCGTAGCCAAGGCCTGATGCGAAGTCATTCACAGTACCGCCGCCGTAGAAAGCGATATCGATGATTGTTTGACGGTCAAGAGCCATAGAGAATGCACGACGGAATTCTACATTGTTAAGTGCTTCATTCTTCGCAGCGTCAGGGTGCTTGAAGTTAACTACGAATGCTTGAGTACCTGCAGGCGGGTACCAGTAGTGGTGCTTAGGACTAGCTGCTGCATAGGTACGATCGATATCTGGTACGAAAGAAGAAGTCCAGTCCATCTCGCTGTTTACAACTTTACCTAGGAACTGGTCGTTGTTAGCGATTTGAGGAACACGTAGACAATCAACATCTAGGTTGTCTGCATCCCAGTAGTTAGGGTTCGCACACTGGATGTAAAGTTGTGCAGTGAAAGTATCAATTTCAGTGAACGGGCCAGAACCTACAGGATTTTCGTTAGTGAACGATGCTGGATCTTTCACATCTTTCCAGATGTGCTTAGGCACTACAGGTACTTTAGCGATTTCGTAAGGTACGTTTGAGTTTGCTTCAGTTAGACGGAAACGAACTTGGTAGTCGTTTAGTTTCTCAACACTTGATACCCAAGAGTTGATACCACTTTGGTCTAGCTCTGGTTTCTCTTTAACTAGGTTGAAAGAGTAAACTACATCATCTGCAGAGAAAGTTTCGCCGTCTGACCATTTAACACCTTTACGGATGTCAAAAGTAACGCTCATTAGGTCGTCAGACATTTTGAAGTTTTCTGCTAGACGGAATACAGGAGTGTTACCGTGCATTTCGTTGAATACAACTAGAGGCTCGTATAGGAAGTCTGTTGTTGTATGAAGGTTTGTAGCACCTAGGTACGGGTTAAAGTTACGTACAAAGGTTGTGTACTCTTTAGGGTGGATCGTCAACTCACTGCGCTCTGCAGCGTTTGCTACTGATGCAAAACCTGTTGTAGCAGTTGCAATAATTGCTGTTGCTAGTGCTGTTTTTTTAATATTGGCAAGCATAGCTGTTCCTTACTATTTGCTTTCGTTTCACTAATGGATGGAATGTTATCCAGTGATAACCATTCTCAAAGGCCTACCTCTTGAACATCTTAATCTGAAGAAGCTTTGAAGAGTGGCCTGTAGGCCTTAGGCAGGACTAAGAAAACACCTTACTGGGTAATTAATCAAATCACATTCCCGTTAAAAACGTTAAAATGAGTGAGCGTTACGTCATAAACGTTAATTCTACTGCTTTGCGCGTATTTATGTGCAGATTTTCGATGTTGATGTATGTCGCAACTTTCTCCGAGTTGAATGGCTTGTGTTAGTGGTTACTTACTCTAATGCTATTTAAATATGGGTTGTTTGGTTTTATTGTTATAAATGTAGATCCCGCTCACCACTTGCGTGAACGTTAATTTACGATGAAAAAATGAATCTGCCGTTCTGTTGTGACCAGGTTCGCAAAGTACGATAAATAACCTTAGTCTCGGTGTTTTTATCGTTTGCTTTTACTTGGTAGGACGCGATATGAACGTTTTTATAACGCTTATTTAGCTCCGGCAATTAAGGGTAATTTGGGCGTTTAAGGTCGGCAGAAATGAAGGTGGCTTACCTGAATCAAGATGGAGTATGACTCTATGTTCTGGCTCAAGTCGCTATTGATTTTATGGTGGGAAAACAAAAAAGCCTGCAACTAAGCAGGCTTTAATGAAGGAGAAAGCAGAGTACTAACTGGTCAGCAATTTTTGTAGTTTATCTCTGAGTGCTTCAATATGAGTTCGTTCTGGGCTTTGCTCCTTGCAATGCTCGAGAATAAATTCAATTGAGCTTAATACCGTTCTCCAGCGAGGCGTCTTAGGTAAGGTCTCTACTCTTAGGTATTTATCTAGCGTGCGTGTTTGTAGCGTGCTTCTGTCTAGATAGACGCGCCACAGTCCACTCTTTTCTGCAAATGAAAACTTAGTTTCTCCGGTTACTGATTCCCAGTAATCAATGGAGTTGGTCATGGCATCGACAAGTACTTCGCGCATGATTTCTTGCTTGTTTTTACCCTCTCCAGACGCTTTGTCTGCAATTCTAGTGAATTCGCCACCAAGTTCTTTAAGTAATTGGAGTTTGTCTTTATCGCCTTCAAACGCATAGCTAGATAGCGCTTCAATGGCAGTTTCAAGGTTGTTTATGCGAGTCGCATTAACACCGCCACCGACATTGAATATATACATGGAGCTCAACCCAGACCCTTCTGGAAGCTTTAGGATATCGCTCGATATATGTTGTCGTGTATCTTCAATATAGATGTCTATCTCGCCACAATAGTGTGGTTGGTCGACCACTAAATATTTAGGGGCAATGATTTCATCCGCGGTAGAGCGCTTTAGCTGTTCTTGGCTGCGTCTAAACAATTTCGCTGCTGCTTCATTGGCAAAACGAATTTTATGGTCATCTCGAACGCATATGATAGCTTCAGGCGCAGACTCTAGCTGCTCTAACAACCGACCTTGGGTTTCAAGTAAACTCGCTTCTACAATTGCTCGTTGCTTAAGCTCAAGCTGAAGTCTATCGTTTTCGACTCTTCGTTCTTCAGCTTTGCTTGCGGATAAGTGTGCGGTAATACGGGCCGCTAATTCTTGTTTATTAAAAGGTTTAGATAAATAGTCATTCGCGCCCGATTCAAAGCCACGAACTCTATCTTCTGCCTGATTGAGTGCGGTTAGCATGATAATAGGCAGTTGAGCGTGGTCATATTCTTTACGTAATGATTCGCACACTTGGTAGCCGCTCATACCAGGCATCATAATATCAAGTAATAGTAATTCAGGTTTTTCATTGTGGATTAGCTCGATGGCTTCAGGCCCATCTTTAGCTGTTCTCACCCGGTATCCTTCGAGTTTCAAGAAGCTGTCCAATACTCGCAAGTTGACGGGTTCATCATCCGCGACAACCAGAAGTGGGCCATTTGGATCCTCTTCAATTGGGTTTGTATCTGGATGAGCACCATCAGACAAGTCTGGAGCTTGGAAGTGAGATTGTGTGGTTGTCGATTTGGTTTCAGCGATTTCCTCTTCACTTGCTAGCGGCAAAGTGAAGCTAAAGGTAGTACCAACCATTGGTTGACTGCTTACATACAAAGAGCCGCCCATGAGTTCGATCAGTTGACGACTAATCGACAGTCCGAGACCTGCCCCTTGACGGTAACGGCTCGCATCTTGACCTGCTTGAATGAGAGGCTCAAAAATATGCTCTAGGTGCTCTGCTGGAATACCTTGACCAGTATCTACAACTTGAACACGGATGTTGTCATCGATAATGCTCGCTGAAATTACGATTTTCCCTTCAGTCGTGTATTTGATGGCATTTCCAATCAAGTTATACATCACTTGTTCCAAACGTTGTGGATCTGATGATACCAGCGCAAGGTCCATTGGTACTTGGTTGATGATTCGGATGGGCTTTGTCCCAAGCAGGTGGTTTGATAGCTCTAAAACAAGGCTTGTCGCACCGGCAAGATCAACGGCCGACTTTTGGATATCTAGACTACCGTAACGCATCTTGTGGTAATCAAGTAAGTCATCAACCAGTGTTGCCAATCGTTGGCCACTATTGATGATAATGTCTAATTGATACTTTTGGTTGGCCGGAATGGGACCGTTGGCACCAGATATTAGTGCTTCTGCAATACCGACCATGCCATGCAAAGGCGTTCTTAGTTCATGAGACGTCGTAGCTAAAAACTCATCTTTGAGTTTATTTGCAAGTTGAAGGTCATCATTTTGTTTTTGAATCAGTTTTAAGTTGTCTTCTAATTCGACGTTTTGGCTTTTGATGAGTTGCATTTTTTCGCGGATCGAGCGCTGCATCCGTTCGAAGCTTACGGCTAATCGTCCAATTTCATCTTTACGTTCGGTATTGATCATTGTTTCATCTAGATCTCCAGCTGAAACCTTTTCAGCAGCCCAAGTAAGCTTGAGTAGTGGGGAAGTGATGAAGTTTGAAAGGTAATGAGAAGCGATGACCACTAAAATGATTGCTGTAAGCATGGCGATCACAAATAGCTTCTCTAGCTGATGTATGCGCGCAAATGCTTCTTTTTCTGGAAGTTCAACAACTAATGCCCATGTCGCGTATTTAAGTTTGATAGGGGCATAGGCTGCAATGATCGCTTGATCAAGGCTATTGTTGAATGTGCCCACATCAGTTTGGCCGTTAAGCGCTTTGTCGACGACTTCTAGACTTAGGTTGATCGCTTCTTGATCGTGAGCCAAGTTTCGAGGTGAGTAATCCCCTCCGACTAGTAAGGTTTGCAAGTTAGACGATTTATTAATATCGGCAATCAGCTTGGTAATTCCGTTGATTGGCAGACGGAACATCGCGTAGCTGTGTAAGTAACCTTGCTGAATGATCGGCGCACCTAGCCATGCAGTCTGTTTACCATTTTCAAAAGAGAAATCAGATACGATAACTGGCGTGTAATCTTCATTGGACTTTCTTTTTTCAGTCACTTCATCAGCTAGGCGTTGAAAGGTTTTGCCAAGGTTAGAGTCTTTATAAGCCCCTGTTAGCAAGTTCGTACCGTAGTTGTCGTGCTTATAAACCGAGTAGGTGACGTTGCCCGTGATATCGACAAGTAGGATATCATCAAAGTCAGAACGTTTGAGCAGCTCTAGATAGGTAGCGTGATAGCGTTTGTGTAATAAACGGTAACGTTCGCTGCCAACATAGCTACTGGATTCAGGTAGAATTGAGGTCTTAATTTGATCGCCTGAACCTTTTATATAACGTTGTTGTGCATTCGCTCGTGCTTGTTCTATGTCCAAGCCGAGTCGTTGAAATGCGTTGACTAGCCCATAAAAACGCCCCCCACTAGCATTCGCTAACTCAGAGCGTACGAAGCCCATCACTTGAGACTCTTGGGCTTGCAGGTAATCTAAAATTTGAGTTTGCTTGGTATCTCGAACAGAGACTAGGTGTGAAGTGCTCTGTTCTTGAAGGTCTTTACTGTGCGATTGGAGGAAGAAGATCGCAATAATAGTCACAGGCGTGATACTAAGCGCAAGAAACGCCATCATTAAGGTGTTTTGCAGGCGTTTAAATCTTTGCTTTCGATAAAATCTAAACATAGGTGAGGTACTACTTTCCTTTGAGAAACTGCGTCGAAAATGACGTAATCAGTCTTTAATTTACAAAATACACGAATCCTAATTTAACGAAATTAACGAGTTTTTTTACTTTGACAAGTAAGTGGTAATTAAACCGTGTGCGGATACGCATTTTTAGGGAAGAAAGCAGTGTTTTTAGGGGCTGTGAGCGCAGCAAATGGCCTACGCTCAACGAAGAGGTTATTTTTCTGAATGGTAGATAGCGAATTTTGACGTCTTATTTAGCGTCGAACATTTACCGAAAGCTTGCTCAATGATCGGCTGATATTTTAAGAAACTGTTGGCAACAATAAGGAGCTCGCCATTTTTGTTTAAGTAGTTCGGAGCTTTTGCCAATAATGTTTCAGTTGCGCTATAGCTCGTGTCCAGACCTGAATGGAAAGGCGGGTTGCTGATGATAAACTGATAGTCATCTGAAGTATCAGAATAAACATCCGATGCAAAAACTTTTCCGGTGAGGCCGTTTGCCGCTAGAGTTGCCTGGCTAGAAGCCACGGCAAAAGCGCTAATATCACACATTTCTAATTCAATTGCGGGGTTACGAGAGGCCATAACGGCGCCCAGGACTCCAGCCCCACACCCAAAATCAAGAACTTTGCCCTTAAGTGGTGGCAAGGTATCGAGCAATAGCTGACTTCCTACGTCAAACTCTCCATGGCTAAACACACCAGGTAAACTTTTTACAGTTAGAGTGTCTTCACCGATATTGACGGAATAGGTTTTAAACCACTCTTGCATATTAAATGCTTTAGGTGTTTCAAAGCATTGTCCCCAGTAAAAAGAACAGCGTCGAGCTGAATCGTATTTGCTCACTTTGCCATACGGTGCAAACATTTTTTCAACGCTTTTTACACCAGAACGGTTTTCGCCGACAACGATAACTTCGGTGTCTTTTCCTAGTTTTGCCAAAAGCATAGCTAACAGATATTCCGCTTCTGCTTTTGCTTTAGGCCAATACAGTAAAATTAAATCAGCTTGAGTGTCTTCAGTGAACTCTGCGCCATAGATGCGTTTAACTTTAGATTGGTTATCCAGTTGACGGTAATAGCTGTAATTCGATGTAAAAACCGTGACCGATTCACAGTGCTTAGCCAGTTCGATTGGGAACAGATCTTCGGCTTCTCCGGCAACCAGTACGTGTTTACCTTCGAAGTAAGCGAGTTGACGTTGCGCGATTTGGCTTGGAGCTATATATGCAGACATAAGAGCACTCGTGAATGGTTTCAAAAAAGAGGGCGGATTTTCGCATAATCCGCCTTAGGCTTGAAGTGTTTTAGCTATTGTCTTGGCTATCTAGAAAAGATTTAAACTCTTCTTCGTAGATATTGAACAAAACAATGGTGACCGCAAAGATTAATGGGCCGTAAATTAAACCAATTAAACCAAATAATTGAATACCACCTAATAATGAGAAGAAAATCATTAAGGTATTCATTCCCGCACTGCCTTGCATTAGCAATGGACGAAGTAGGTTATCGATTGAGCCCACAACGGCAATGCACCAAATTGTCAAAACAATAGCCCAAGTAGTGTCGCCAGTCAGGAATAAATAAGTCGCTGCTGGAATCCAAATCAGTGCAGTACCAACCACTGGAATAAATGAAGCAAAGCCCATCATTGTGCCCCAGAACAAACCTGGGAAGCCTGCAATCCACATACCGATACCACCAGCAAAGCCTTGAGCTATCGCTGTTAAGAAAGATCCCATAACCGCAGATTTGGAAACTTGCTCAATTTCAGAAAGAAGTTTGTCTTCTTGGCTGCGTGAAAGTGGCAGGATATGGCGAATGGCGTTAATGATCTTGTCGTGATCTCTTAGTAGGAAAAAGAGCACAAACAGCATTAAGAAGAAATCCATTAAGAAATTGGTCGCATCCCCAAGGATCTTTGCGCTTAAAGCGACAAGTTTTGAACCAAAGGTGGTGGCAAATTCACCAACCTTTTGAGCGATCGATTGAGGCTCAATGTTATCGAAAGGCAAGTAGTTGTTCACAAATGCGAGCGCTTTAATTACCAATGGATGTTCAAATAAGGTTTGAATGCCACCATGAGTGACCCATTGATACGTATTTTGTGAAAATAGTGAACCTTGCTGAACGATGGCGGCAAAAACGGCCAATAACGGAATAACGATGATGAATGTTAAAATAACGCACGACAACAGAGAAACGATGTTGGCTTTATTTGGCAGCTTTTTTTCTAACCAGTTATGAATCGGAAACATCAGCAGAGATATGATGAAAGCCATGATGATCGAGTTTACGTACGGCTCGATGAGTAGGAAGCACGCATATGCGGCGGCAAGCAGGGCGACAACGATGACCCAGTGGCTTGATGTGATTTTAATTTTTTCTGGCACAGTAGTTATCTCTCAAGTAACGTTCTCGGTTTATAATGGCGTCAAAACAGTAAGTTAGCAATGAGGAGTTTATATAATGGGTTGTTGCAATAATGACAAGTGCGAAAAAGTAGAAGAAAAGAAGGAAATACCTTGGTTTCGAATGTTACTCGGTACGATTATGTTGTTAGTATTTTTGCTGTGGGATTAAAAAAGGGCTGTGAAAAACAGCCCTTTTAGGTTCAATAGCTTAATAGAGATTAAGCTTCAGATGCGATCATCGCGAAACAGCGATCTGCCGCTTCTAAAGTTGCTTCAATCTCTTTGCTACCGTGAGCAAGAGAAGTAAAGCTCGCTTCAAAAGCTGAAGGCGCTAGGTAAACCCCATGGTCCAGCATCAAGTGGAAGAAACGCTTGAAACGTTCAACGTCACATTTGGTGACGTCTTCGTAGCAAGTCACCACTTCTTGGTCGGTGAAGAAGAAACCAAACATGCCACCCACCTGTGTAACAAGTAGTGGTACACCGTGTTTATCCGCTAGTTGTTTAAAGCCATCGGCAAGTTGCTTAGTCTTCGATGCTAGGCGTTTTTCATTCCCTTCTTCTTTTAGAAGAGACAAACATGCATAGCCTGCAGCCATCGCTACTGGATTACCTGAAAGCGTACCCGCTTGATAAACAGGGCCCGTCGGTGCGATGTATTGCATCACATCTTTACGACCACCAAAAGCACCTACTGGCATACCGCCGCCGATAACTTTACCAAGACACGTTAGGTCAGGCTTGATGTTGTAGTAAGCCTGCGCACAGCCTTGAGCAACACGGAAGCCTGTCATTACTTCATCAAAGATCAATAGTGCACCTTCTTGGTCACAGATCTCACGTAGACCTTCGTGGAAGCCCTCAACTGGTGGAATACAGTTCATGTTGCCCGCAACTGGTTCAACGATGATACAAGCGATCTCACCTTTGTTTGCTTCGAATAGCTCACGTACTGAGTCTAGGTTGTTGAAGGTTGCAGTTAATGTGTGTTTTGCAAAATCTGCTGGAACGCCAGGAGAGCTTGGCTGACCTAGAGTTAGAGCGCCAGAACCTGCCTTTACCAGTAGGCTGTCTGCGTGACCGTGGTAACAACCTTCAAACTTAAGGATCTTGTCGCGACCAGTAAAACCACGAGCAAGACGAATAGCACTCATCGTCGCTTCTGTACCAGAGCTCACCATACGTAGCTGTTCCATTGAAGGAACCATTTCTGAAACTAGTTCAGCCATTTTGATTTCAAGTTCAGTTGGAGCACCGAAGCTTAAACCACGCTGCGCAGCGTCAATAACAGCATCACGGATTACACCGTGGTTGTGGCCAAGAATCATTGGTCCCCAAGAACCAACATAATCAATGTATGCTTTACCATCAGCATCAAAAATTAACGGGCCATCAGCGCGTTCAACAAAAATTGGTGAACCGCCTACGCCATTGAATGCGCGAACTGGTGAGTTAACACCACCTGGAATGGTTTGTTGCGCTTTTTGATACAGCTCAGCTGATTTGGTCATTGATATATCCTCTTTTGATTGTCGGACCAATTTGCCCGCATTGTACCGATCCAGCCTCCATCTAGGAATAATTTCGCCAATATATTCGCTTGAATGTGATGGTTTAGCGGTATTAAGAGATTAATTTGTTCGAAGATAGTGCAGAATCGTGGGAAAAAGACTAATCCTACTGGTGAATACTTGAACGTATCAGTCAGGTATTAGATAATCACCGTTATATTAAGAAGAATTCAACAACTATGATCTCTGAATGATTTGTATCAGGTTGTTTTTGACACGAAGTGAGAGAGGTTGTCGTGAGCGAAGCAAATATCCCATTATCTTTTTCTGATGCAGCAGCTAGCCGCGTACAGACACTGATTGCTGAAGAAGAAAACCCAGAGCTAAAACTGCGTGTATACATTACTGGTGGTGGCTGTAGTGGTTTCCAATATGGTTTTACGTTTGATGAAAAAGTAAATGACGGTGATACGACTATTGTAAACAGTGGTGTCACTTTAGTTGTCGATCCTATGAGCCTTCAATATTTAGTGGGCGGTATGGTGGATTACACTGAAGGCCTTGAAGGCGCACGTTTCTTTGTGAATAACCCAAATGCGACAACAACTTGTGGTTGTGGTGCTTCATTTAGCGTTTAATTCGCTGTTTGTAAGGCATAGTTATTAAAAGCGCTGAACGAAAGTTCGGCGTTTTTTTGTTTTTAAGAAGAGGCGATGTTAAGTGGCGTCTAAAACGCAATATTGATGAAACTGTTTAACCCCTCTCACATTTAATAAATACAGTTCTGTTATGGTAAAAGCGATGTATCAGGAAGTTACGTCTCGTCAATCATTTAGCCCTACATGAGCTAGAGACCATAGGAAGGATTCGTATGCCCAATTTCGTTATTGGTACTTTTTTTTCAAAAAGACCTTGGCTTGTTTCGATTTTTTTAGTCGCGTTGTTATCTATTTGGCTGGGGTTAGGCGCGCTTCATGCCGAAGAACCGAATACCAAAAAAAGCAGCGACGTCCCTTTGGCGAAAGTCTCTTTTCAAACTTTCATTGCTCAAGATACCTCTAAGTCGATAGATCTTTATGGCCGTACTGCTCCAGACAGGCATGCCAGACTAGGCGCTGAAGTTGCGGGTAAAGTGGTGACACTCAATGTGGCTAAGGGCGATGCCGTCAAATCTGGTCAGCCAATCGTTCAGATAGATAAAGGGGATCTGTCGATTCAGCTTGAAAGAGCAAAAGCGTTGCTGAGTCTAAAGCAAAAAGAATTTAAAGCTGCGCAGTCCTTAAAAGATCGAGGCCTTCAGGGGGAAATTGCTTACTCTTCGGCCCAAGCCGCGTTAACAGAAGCGAAAGCAGCAAAAAGTAATGCAGCATTAGCGTTAAGTAATACGACGATCCGAGCTCCATTCTCAGGCATTGTTCAGGATCTACAGGTAGAAATTGGTGACTTTGTGGGGGTAGGGGACCCTGTGGCTGGCATCATCGACTTGGATCCATTAGTGATTGAAGCTGATGTGAGTGAGAGACATATTCAACAGCTAATGAGTAAGCAAACTGCAGAAGTTCGTTTGCTTGGTGGGAACCAAGTGGATGGCACGCTAAGGTACATATCACGTATATCCTCTCCATCTACCAATACTTTCCCGATAGAAATCGAAATTGCCAACCCGGACAGAAAGCTACCCGCAGGTGTCAGTGCTGAAGTCTCGTTAAACTTAGCAACCACTCCAGCCATTAAGATCACCCCCGCTATGCTGGCATTAGACGAAGTTGGAAATCTAGGTGTAAAAACAGTTCAACAACAAGGCGAAAAACAAATCGTCTTGTTTGTGCCTATTCAGTTGGTCAAAGCGGAGCAAGATGGCGTTTGGCTCACTGGGTTGGGGAATAAAGTCGACATTATTACCGTCGGACAAGGGTTTGTTCGCGATGGTGATGAGGTGTTTGCTGTTAGGCAATCGGCTGAATTGGCTCAATAGGAGTAAATATGTATTCACTTATTGACGCTGCGATTTCTCGTGCTCGCACAATGCTAACGTTACTGTTGCTCATATTGATTGCCGGTATTGGCACTTATATCGCGATACCTAAAGAGTCGAGCCCTGATATTACCATTCCGATCATCTATGTTTCCGTTGGTCACCAAGGCATCTCCCCAACTGACGCAGAGCGTTTATTAGTCCGTCCAATAGAACAAGAACTTCGTTCTATTGAAGGGGTAAAAGAAATGACTTCAACGGCCGCAGAAGGCCACGCTTCGATTATGTTGGAGTTTAGCGTCGGTGCCGATCTCAGTAAAGCGATGGCAGATGTGCGTGATGCCGTCGATTTAGCAAAGCCCAAGTTACCTGCTGACAGTGATGAGCCGACCGTAAACGAAGTCACTTTAGCCTCAGAGCAGCCGGTATTATCAGTGGTGTTGTATGGCACGATGCCAGAGCGAACGATTGTTCATATCGCGAGGCAGCTACGAGATAAACTGGAAAGTTATCGTCAGATCTTAGAAGTAGAGATTGCCGGTGATCGCGAAGACATCGTAGAAATCGTCGTCGATCCGCTATTGATGGAAAGTTACAGCCTAGATCAAGCCGATATCTATAACTTAATCGCGTTGAACAATCGTGTTGTGGCGGCAGGCTTTGTTGATACTGGTTATGGGCGATTTTCAGTCAAAGTCCCATCGGTATTTAATTCGCTGAAAGATGTTTTAGAGCTACCCATTAAGGTGGATGGTAAGCAGGTTGTGACATTTGGAGATGTAGCAACAGTAAGGCGCGCGTTTAGAGATCCAGAGAGTTTTGCTCGCTTAGATGGAAAGTCTGCGGTGGTGCTTGATATCAAAAAGCGAGCGGGTGAGAACATCATTGAAACGGTAGAGCTCGTCAAGGCGGTAATGGCGGGGGCTCAACAAAAAGAAGATTGGCCAAGTAACTTATTGGTGAAGTACACGTGGGATGAGTCTAAAGACGTTAAGATCATGCTTAATGATCTACAAAACAACATTCTTTCTGCAATCATTTTAGTTGTTATCGTCATCATCGCGATTCTTGGTGTTCGCACAGCCTTATTGGTGGGGATTTCTATCCCGGGTTCATTCTTAACTGGGTTACTAGTGCTGTCGGTGTTTGGACTGACGGTGAATATTGTGGTGCTTTTCTCACTCATTATGGCTGTCGGAATGCTGGTGGATGGAGCGATTGTGGTCACCGAATTTGCTGACCGTAGAATGCAAGAAGGCACACCTAGAAAAGAAGCGTACAGAGATGCTGCGAAAAGAATGGCCTGGCCAATTACGGCTTCAACAGCCACAACCTTAGCCGCATTTGCGCCGCTATTATTCTGGCCAGATATCACTGGCGAGTTTATGAAATTTTTACCTCTTACACTTATCGCAACCCTAACTGCATCATTAGTAATGGCGCTTTTATTTGTTCCAGTTTTAGGGGGATTAATCGGGAAGCCTCAATATGTTTCTGGAAGCAATCAAAAACAGATGCTTGCACTGCATGATGGCGATTTCGAGCAGGCGAAAGGGTTAACTAAGGTCTATTTCCATACACTATCGTTTGCTATTCAGCATCCTTTAAAGATTTTGTTCAGTGCAATCTTACTTACTATCGCCGTTGGGTTTACCTATGCAAAAGCGGGGCTGGGTGCTGAATTCTTTCCTGAAGTTGATCCACCATACTTTAATGTCAAAGTTCGCTCGCATGGGGATCTTTCTATACAAGAGAAAGACGTGATCATGCGTGATATTGAACAAATTATGTTAGGGCATGCTGAGTTT
>Ga0213838_1000974_pt1 | contig 16382 bp, 19 predicted proteins | sample SWPATP13_FD_160577 | JGI IMG/M metagenome (GOLD analysis project Ga0213838, IMG submission 160577) | Coastal seawater microbial communities from Marineland, Florida, United States - SWPA TP1 #3 | ecosystem: Environmental > Aquatic > Marine > Coastal | place: USA: Florida | collected 2016-08-06 | reverse complement strand
TCAATCATTGTCTATCTATATGACTGATCAGAGCTCTATGCAAGACACTATGAACTTCCTTAAGCGACAGGCGTTTGTTGTCGAAAGTGAAGCAAACTCAGATTATCACCACATCAAAGTTTTGAAAAAGGAACCCCAGTCAAATGCTTGAAATGGTTAGTCGTTGGTATAAACGACGTTTTTCCGATCCACACGCTGTCAGTCTGGTTGCTATCATTCTTTTCGGCTTCATTACTATCTACTTCTTTGGTCACTTAATCGCGCCGTTACTTGTCGCGATCGTATTGGCGTATTTGCTTGAGTGGCCAGTTGCGCAATTGCAGCGCGTAGGCATTCCTAGAACGCCATCGGTCATGCTTGTTATTTTGATGTTCTTCAGCTTGATGTTGTTGGCATTGTTTGGCCTTGTTCCTACCATCTGGAATCAAATTGGTAATCTTATCAATGATATTCCAAGCATGTACGGTGGATTGCAGAAGTTTATCTCGACGATCCCTGAGCGTTACCCTGAACTCGCTAATTTACAAATTGTCGAATCTGTAGTCTCTAACGCGAAGAATAAAGTACTCGGCATGGGAGAAAGTGTCGTTAAAGGATCGCTGGCTTCTTTGGTTAGTATTGCTACGCTTGCTGTTTATCTGATTTTGGTACCACTGCTTATTTTCTTCTTGTTGAAAGATAAAGAAGAAATGATTCAAATGGCGAGTGGAGTATTGCCTCAGAACCGTCGCTTAGCAACGAAAGTTTGGGTTGAGATGAATCAGCAAATCTCCAACTATATTCGCGGTAAAGTGGTCGAAATCTTGATTGTGGGTGGAGTGAGCTACATTACGTTTGCTATTTTAGATTTACGTTATTCTGCACTACTAGCGGTAGCTGTGGGCTTGTCGGTTTTGATTCCCTATATTGGTGCTGCGGCCGTAACTGTACCTGTTGCTATCGTGGGCTTATTCCAGTGGGGGCTGACGCCTCCATTCTATTGGCTGCTTTTGGCTTACGGTATTATCCAAGCGCTTGATGGTAACGTATTAGTACCGGTTCTGTTTTCGGAAGCTGTAAACCTTCACCCTGTTGCGATCATCGTTGCGGTCCTGGTGTTTGGTGGGCTATGGGGATTTTGGGGAGTATTCTTCGCTATTCCTTTGGCAACACTCGTTAAGGCGGTTTGGAATGCTTTACCCAGTAACGAGCACCACGAACTCATAGAATAACGCAGGCATCATCAGAATATCAAAAGCCCGAACCAGTAAGTTCGGGCTTTTTTCTATTAACTTGTGCGCTACGAAAATTAGCGGAAGCGATTACGCTTCGTTTTGATTGAAATATTCAAGAACCACTTCGTGGTGAGTCTTCGTTTTGAATTTATTAAAGACGTGTTCAATCACACCTTCTTCATTGATTAGGAAGCTGATACGGTGAAGTCCATCGTAGACTTTCCCCATGAATTTTTTCTCGCCCCATACACCAAACTGCTCAGCCACTTGATGGTCTTCATCTGATAGAAGATCGAAGTTTAGTGATTTTTTCTCAATGAAATTAGGAAGACGCTTAACTGGGTCAATACTTACGCCCAGTACCACAACATTAAGTGCATCAAGTTCTGCTTTGATGTCGCGCAGCCCTTCCGCTTGGACAATACAACCCGGGGTCATGGCTTTTGGGTAAAAGTAAAAAAGCACTTTTTTACCCTTGAAGTCGTTTAGTGAAACGGTCTCACCGTTTTGGTTGAGCAGTGAAAAAGCTGGTGCTGGGGTGCCGGCTGTCAGCGTATTCATGAGATTTCCTTTTTATAGACTGTTTTTAATGAAGTTTAGTGAGCCTTGTACTGAAAGCTCCTGACACAACGCGTTGAATTCTTCTTGTAGTTGCATCAAATTACAATCCGAATGAACGGAGGCTGTAATAGAAATATGAAATTGATCGTTATCGAGTTGTACTTTCGATTTATTAATGGTTTGAGCACTTAATGAGGCTAAGCCTATGTTGCGGTCTGCAAAAAACTGGGTGAATTTTTCGGTCAATCCGACTTTGTCATCAGACTCTACAAACACTTCAAGTGTGTACGAATTATCAATTTGATCATGAGGGGAAGTGCGCTTCATGATGGTAATGAGATCATGCTGTTGCCCAAGTAATGGAAGGGTCGTTTCCACACGAGTAACATTATTCGCTTTGCCAGAAAGTAGCATGATGAGGGTGAACTCCTCACCGAACAAAGCAATGCGACTGTCGATGATATTACAACCTGATTCCGTGACTAAATGGACGACTTGGTTGCAGATTCCTGGGCGGTCAGTGCCCACAGCTGTGATTACTAGATGCTGAGTCATAAAATCACTTCTTTATTTTTTCCATAATTCCATGCATGGTAGCACAGATATTGTGAACAATAAGTGCATCAAATTGGCTTTTTGTGTTATTCCTAGTATCAATATTTGGCTCAATTTTAAAATTACTTAGAATTGACACGATAGTGGCGAGGGCTTCTAGAATAGGGCTTCACTACTCATTTATCACATTTTTAATGCCTAGAGGTGTGAAGCCTCTAACATCCGGCACTATTTCATCCAATTGTACTACGTAAGCCGCTTTAATCTCTTGTGTTTATCAATCGCCTTACAGTACCATGCAAAAAGAATCAATTTAGGGAGATAGACATGTTTTCAGGAAGTATCGTTGCGTTAGTTACACCATTTAATCCAGACGGTGAAGTTGATTTTGACAGCTTGAAAAAGCTTGTTGAATATCACGTGGCTGCTGGTAGTGATGGTTTGGTTGCAGTAGGTACAACTGGCGAGTCTGCTACATTAACCGTTGAAGAGCATGTCAAAGTTGTGACTAAGATGGTCGAGTTTTCGGCGGGTCGAATTCCAATTATTGCAGGCACAGGTGCTAATGCGACGCACGAATCAGTGACTTTTAGCCGATTGCTAAACGGTTCTGGTATCGCTGGCTGTCTAAGTGTGACCCCTTATTACAACAAGCCGACGCAGGAAGGTTTGTACCAACACTACAAAGCCATTGCTGAAGTCAGTGATGTTCCTCAAATCCTATACAACGTGCCTGGCCGTACGGCGGTAGATTTGCTTCCAGAGACCGTGGCTCGCTTAGCTAAAATTGAAAACATCGTTGCACTGAAAGATGCGACGGGTGATTTAGATAGAATTGCAATTCATCGTGAACTTTGTGGCGAAGATTTTATCTTACTAAGTGGCGATGACTTAACTGGCCTAGAATTCGTTAAACGTGGTGGCGATGGCGTAATTTCGGTAACGAATAACGTCGCGGCTGCCGATATGGCAACCATGTTTAAATTGGCGAAAGAAGGTAAGTATGAAGAAGCTGAAGCTATCAATGAGCGTTTAATGCCTCTTCATAAAAACTTGTTTGTTGAATCAAACCCAATCCCAGTGAAATGGGCAGTGCATAAGATGGGTCTGATTGCAGAAGGTGGTTTACGCCTACCTCTGACTGAGTTGTCAGAGCCAGCTCAACCTGTTGTTGCTCAAGCAATGACAGAAGCTTGCATCTACTAATTAGTTTGAAAGTAATGCCGGAGTGTCACTTCGGCATTTAGGAGTATAAATGAAGTATTCTCACCAGCTAGTGATCGGTTCACTGGCTGTTTTTGTTCTTACAGCATGTTCTGGCAGTGCTTCTCAAAGACGCCAAGCAAAAGATGATTTTGAGTATTTAGAAACGCCAGAGTTTTCACAATGGCAATTACCTGAAGATGCCGTTCCTCAGTTCTATCCAAACTACGATATTCCAGATGGTGAATTCACCGGTGGTATTGGTAAACAAGTCGACATTCGACCTCCTCAGCAAGTGCTTGAGCTAATCCCTGGTGCGCGCTCAGAGCGTCGTGACGGTGAAGTAACGCTATGGTTACTGAGAGAAGAAGAAGCGGCTAAAGTATGGCAAACAGCATTAGACATGCTTGAAAACCGTAATATCGAGATCCGTGAACAAACTGACACTCAAGTTGAAACTGGTTGGGTTTCTTGGGAATCAGAAGATGAAGAAGTCACGATCGGTAGCCGTTATTCAATTGAACGTTTTGAAGCGAACAATCGTCATGGTTTTAAAATTAGCTTGATTGATTGGAAAGAAGGGTCTGAAGTTAAGCCAGTAACTAGAACAAATAAAGAGCGTTACAACGCATTTATGACAAACCTTGTTACGGCGAAATACGATCAAAACTTGCGTGAAGAGGCCGCATTAAAAGCTCAAGAATTGGTAAAACAAATCCCAATTTCAATGGGTTCTGACCGTAGTGGCTTCCCGGTAATTATTGCCCGCGCCCCATACAATGTTCTTTGGCAACGACTACCTGAATTATTGCCTTCGATGGGCTTTACTATTGAAGAGCGCAACCAGTCTCAAGGTACGATTAAGGCGAAATACGCGTCACCAGATGACGAATTCTGGGAGCAAATCGGTGTGAAGCCAATTGACCTGAAAGGTGGAACGTATACTTTCCTATTTGGTGATCTCGGCAACCGAACGTCTATCAACGTCACTGATGCAGCAGGTAAACCAGTAGAAGAAGAACTTCTTAAGTCTCTTGTGCCGGTTCTGGCTGCAGTTGTTGATGAAAGCAAAGACAAGAACTAAGCATCGCAATGCACTAAAAAGAGGACCTAAGGTCCTCTTTTTTTATTCTTCTTTATTGAGCTTGGCTTCTTCCGCTCTTTTTTGTCTATCAAGCTCAGTTAGGCGATCAAGGGCGCTTTTGTGCTTATGCTTTTCTACTTGCTTGAATTTCATATTGGCAGTGTATTTAAGAGCAGCAATGTTACCGATCACAACACTGACTAATATCAGGCTAATGACCCAAGGGTTAGTTAAAAACTCCATACCGCCTCCTAATCGCTAATGTTTGTTACAAAGCGAGAATAGATATTTTCTAGATTGCTTATAACTACATCTTGGCCTAAAACTGGCTTGAGAGCCAATTGCTTTGCTAAGACTTCGATAGAGAGCGATGATAAGCAGAGCGCTGCGGTATCTCGATGGCTAATATGCCAAGGTTCGATAGCAACGCCCCCCAAATCTTTTTGATACGGAAAGTAGAACCCATGTTGTTCGAGGTTAGTGCATAGCCATTGATATAACGCTTGTTGGTGACCTTGTAGGTATTCCCAAGGTTCCAATTTAAGTTGAGTATCAATAGGGAGTAGGTTTCGAGCAAATACGTCGAAATCACACCCCCAATGATGTCGGCTCGCACCGGGTAAGGCAGACCATCGTAAAATAGAAAAAAGCTTTTCCTGGTCATTTAAAGAGTCGGGTTCAATCGGCTGACTGTTCGAGTCTAAAATGGGCGTAGTACCTGAAAATTTATTATTCCAAATTAATCGTTGTCTTTCGAAATCTCGAAAGCCGCTCGCTATCTCTAGTTTGAAGCCTGCAGACTGAGCAGCCTCGACCAAACCCAATAAATCTTGTTCAACTTGAGGATGGACTAAGAAAGATTTACTTCCCACCATCACATTGGTTAAATGACTTTGTGTTTGGCCGCTGAGCTGCTCTGGGGTCATGCTATTTTCCAAATAAATTCTGAAGCGTTTGCTGGTACATTTTGGTGAGCTTCTCAAGGTCATCCACTTTTACGCATTCGTTAACCTTGTGAATGGTCGCATTTACCGGACCTAACTCTACAACTTGTCCGCCCATGCGAGCGATAAAGCGACCATCAGAAGTACCGCCAGTGGTCAATAGGGCTGGTTTTACTTCGTTGACGCTATCAACAGCGTCCACAACTGCATCCAGTAGCGCGCCAGTGTCGGTTAGGAACGGGTCGCCATTGAATGTCCACTTTAAGTCGTATTCGAAGTCATACTTGTTTAGCGTCGAAGTGATACGTTCAACAATCTTGTCATTACAAAGTTCAGTGCTGAACCGCAGGTTGAATTGAACATTGAACTCACCTGGAATGACATTTGATGCGCCCGTGCCTGCACTTACATTTGGGATTTGAAAGCTAGTTGGCGGGAAGTAGTCGTTGCCTTGATCCCACTCTGTCGTTGCGAGTTCATTGATTGCAAGCAATGAGCTGTGAACCGGGTTATTTGCAAGGTGAGGGTAGGCGACGTGGCCTTGAGTCCCTTTAATCGTTAAGTCACCAGTGATAGAGCCACGACGACCATTTTTAACTACATCACCAACGTGCTCTGTGCTTGACGGTTCACCAACGATACACATGTCGATATTTTCGCCACGCGCCATTAATGCTTCTACCACTCGCACAGTACCATTGATAAACGGACCTTCTTCGTCTGAGGTGATCAAGAAGCCAATTGAACCATCGTGATCTGGGTTTTCTGCAACAAATTGTTCAACAGCGACAATCATTGATGCTAGCGAACCTTTCATATCGGCAGCGCCACGCCCGTGAAGGTAGTCGCCGACCATGGTCGGTTCAAATGGCGGTGTATCCCACTGCTCAACAGGGCCTGCTGGTACAACATCAGTGTGGCCAGCGAAGGCAAATAATGGCCCTTTAGTTCCGCGACGAGCCCAGAAGTTTGTCGTGTCTTCAAACACCATGACTTCAATTTCAAAACCAATGGCTTTTAAACGGTCAATCATTAAGTCTTGGCAACCTGCGTCTTCTGGAGTTACCGATTGACGGCTAATAAGATCTTTTGCCAGAGCCAAAGTTGGGCTATCTGTCATCCTTGAATTCCTTAAATGTGTATCTAAAAAGTTATGAAAATATGGTGGTGTATTGATCAGCTTTAAAGCCAATATGGAATTGTTCGCCAACTTTTAAAATTGGACGTTTGATCATGGCTGGGTTTTCTACCAATAAAGGAATAGCCGAGCTTTCACTGAGTGTGTCTTTTTGTTCTTGGGTTAACTGGCGGTACGTGGTGCCACGTTTGTTAACGACGCTCTCCCAACCAAGCTCAGAGCAAAATGTTTGAACTAACGATTCATCGATACCTTGCTTGCGATAGTCGTGAAACTCAAACTCAATATTTTCAGCTTCAAGCCACTTTTTCGCTTTCTTGATCGTGTCGCAATTTGGGATGCCGAACATAGTGATCGTCATGATTCTTCCTTTTGGTGATACTTTTCATTGTTATTGCTAAATCCTAACAGGAAGCCGTATTACAACCAAATTCGATGTGTAATATTTTACGCAATGAAAAAAAAGAGTAAGAAAATGTCACTTTCGGAGAGTTATTGATCCGCCTCAACACCTTTTAGCTCAAAAAAGAAATAATGATTTGGCACAGTTATAGGAGGTGTCAATGGAGTTGAGTCCTGTTTTTGCAAGGCGGCTATATTTAGCTTTGTTAGTGGAAAGCCTTGAACGGCCAAACGTGCCAAAACTCATCGAGAAAACGGGGTGGCCTCGTCGTACTATACAAGATGTACTCAAGGCGTTACCGGGGATTGGTATTGAACTCATGTTTGTTCAAGATGGGCGGCGTCACAATGATGGTTACTATCAGTTATCTGATTGGGGGCCATTTGATAGTCAATGGGTGATCGAACGTAAAACTGATATAGCTATCAGTCTTGGATTTAGTGCATAAGCCAGCGAAAGCTGGCTTTTCTTTGGAGCCTATTCGGCGTTAGGGCAATCGTAAGCGACACCTAGAATAGTAACAGACGTCGCAAAATCTTGAGGAATCGAGAAAACTACTGTGTTAGCTTGAAGAGAGAGCGCATTATTTTTGACTTCGTTCACTGCGCCTTGGACTAAAGTATCGTTTGGGAAAAACAAGTAGCTATACCAATGCCCTTCGCTTCCTGTGACCTCCCCTAAGAAGCGGCAATCGGTGATATCCAACGATCCATGTAAGTCGAGCTCGATTTTTTCAGCGTCCGCATGCATCGTTTTTGTGGGGGTCGTGCAGCCACTTAATGCAAGAAGTGCAAATGCTAGAGATAGGCGTCTATACATGATTAAGCTCCTTAGATTTCAGCGCCGTTAAGATGAGAAGGTTAAGTAAGCAGCAAATACAAGCCAACTCGCGATTAATAACAGCCACGGTAACTTGGTTGAACTAGTCGCAACTGGTGTCACAACTTCTTCAGTCATGCTTTCTGAAGATGATTCTTGAAGTTTTACTTTCTGTTGCTTCTTTTTGGCTTTATCCGCTTGTCGGTTCTTTTCTTTTTGCTGTTTCTTATAAAGCGCGATGCCTTTTTCAATGCCTTGAGCGATGAGTTTCGTTTGCTCTTTAGTTTGACTAGGCTTTTGAGTCGCTTTTGCAATTTTCACAGCTTCCTGTTGAGATTCAACAGAGGGCGTATTCGCTTTTCTTTTCATACTTCTATCGTAAAGTCGTCAGGGAAGTGTTTAAGATACCGCAATTTCTACACAAATATCAGGAAATTGCGCTAAAGTGATTCTTTAAATTTTTTAGTGAAGTTTTTGTGCGTTATTCCATCGAACAATATGATAAGAATGGTTTTCTAAAAGCTCCTATTATGCTTTGGCTTGGCTGGATGTTTCTCGCTAAAGCGTGGATCGTCTTTATTGTTGCCGGAGCAAGTAGGGACTCCGGTGCCAAAATTCTTGAAATCGTTTACCCTGATCATTCTATGCTATATCTAGGCATCGCAATGGGAATTCCGAGTATTCTATTAATGTGGCTGATTGGCTTAAGAAATGCTGATAGAAAGTGGATTAATCAACTTACTCGGTGGGGAAGGGAAGTGACCTTACTAATGAGCGTATTACAGCTAGGCCAAACCGCATATCACGTTTACTTAGAAAATGGTGCTTTCCGTTGGTCGAATGCGGTAGCACTTGTCATACTGCTCTGGCTATCTCTATATCTATTTAAGAGCCGAACCGTTAGGGATTGTTTTGTCATTCCTAGCTTGGCGGTCGAAGAATCAAAAAGCGAATGATCATTATCAAAGCGCGATAAATATAAATAACTACACTGGCAAAAAAAGTAGAGGATTTCTTATGTCACAAGCTCAATCTGCGATTTTACCTGAAGCAGGCCCTTTTGCTCTTTATACACAATTAAAAGTCACTAAGCAGGCGCCTGAAGTATTAGCACAGTTGCAATCCTTACCAAAACTTGTAAGTGAGCTTAATGATGCACAGCCTGGTGCTGAACTTACGGTTTCGGTCGCATTCTCCAAGCAGTTTTGGAACACCTTTGCACAGACAGCTCCCGCAGAACTAATTGACTTTCCAGAGCTTGGTGATGGTGAGATTCATGCCCCAAGTAGCAATGTCGATGTGTTGATTCATTGTCATTCAAATCGTCACGACTTGCATTTTTATGTATTAAGAAAGCTGCTTGCTGAGGTATCAGATTCTGTTGAAATCGTTGATGAAACTTATGGTTATCGTTATCTAGACTCTCGTGACATGACAGACTTTGTTGACGGAACTGAAAACCCGAAAGCACAGCAACGAGAAGACGTCGCCATTGTTAAAGACGGTGAATTCGCTGGTGGCAGTTATGTCATGGTCCAACGCTTCATTCACAATCTACCTGCATGGAATCGCCTTAATGTCGCGGCACAGGAAAAAGTTGTGGGTAGAACCAAGCCTGATTCGATTGAATTAGATGATGTACCTGCAGCGTCACACGTTGGCCGTGTAGACATTAAAGAAGACGGTAAAGGGTTGAAGATTGTCCGTCATAGTCTCCCTTATGGTTCAGCTTCGGGAGACCATGGATTGTTGTTCATTGCGTATTGTAATAATCGCCACAATTTTGATGCCATGTTAGAAAGTATGTATGGCGTTACGGATGGTAAAACTGACCAATTACTGAGATTTACTAAGGCTGTAACGGGCGCGTATTTCTTTGCCCCATCGACTTCAATGTTAGACACGTTATCAATCAAATAGCGTGTTATGGATAAGATTTAAGGTATCAGCCTAAAAAAGGAGCATTTATTGCTCCTTTTTCGTTTAAGAAAAGCTCAAACCTGCCGATAGAGATATAACTGCAAATTGCGAGTACGGCTTTGAATGGCAATAACTGTTAATACGAATGTTTCTGCATTGGTCGCACAGAGGAATCTCTCGAGTGCGACGCATATGCTTAATCAATCCTTGGAGCGCTTAGCTTCAGGGAATCGAATTAATAGCGCAAAAGATGATGCCGCAGGGCTACAAATTTCTAATCGCTTAGAATCGCAAATGCGAGGTCTTGATGTTGCTGTTCGTAATGCGAATGATGGTATTTCGATCATGCAAACGGCTGAGGGGGCGATGAATGAAACGACGAATATTATGCAGAGGATGCGAGATTTGTCGTTGCAATCGGCTAACGGTTCAAATAGTCAATCTGAAAGAATAGCATTACAGGAAGAAATATCGGCTTTAAACGATGAATTGAATAGAATTGCCGAAACCACTTCTTTTGGTGGAAAAAGGTTATTAAACGGTAGCTTTGGGAGTACTGCATTTCAAATTGGTGCTGCATCAGGTGAAGCCGTACAAGTCGAGCTCAAAAGCATGCGGACAGACAGCCTGGACATGGGTGGCTTTAGTTATATAGCCAATGGAATGGCGAATGATACTTGGTCGGTCTCGAGTGATAAGCGTGAACTGGCAATGAGTTTTACTGACCGGTTTGGTCAAGAACAGACGCTATCCATAGAAGCAAAAGTCGGCGATGACATTGAAGAAGTTGCAACATTTATTAATGGTCAAACAGACCTGGTGTCAGCATCAGTGAATGATAAGGGGCAGCTTCAAATGTATATGTCAGGTGAAAAAACATCTGGCACAATTTCCTTTTCCGGTGGTTTGGCTGATGAACTTTCAATGTCATTAAGTGCTTATGAATCAGTGGATAATATAGATATTACCGATGTCGGTGGCGCTCAAAGGGCAGTGTCGATACTTGATACTGCTATGAAGTATGTAGATAGCCATCGTGCTGAATTAGGCGCATATCAAAACCGTTTTGGTCATGCGATTAATAATCTTGAAAATGTGCACGAAAATCTCGCATCATCGAATAGTCGTATTAAAGATACCGACTACGCGAAAGAAACCACCCAAATGATTAAGCAGCAAATCCTGCAGCAGGTTAGTACTTCTATACTGGCTCAAGCAAAGCAAGCGCCTAACCTTGCTTTAACGTTATTAGGCTAAAGACCCGCCTTCGACACCTATCTTAATTACTTTAGCGATATTTATAATAAATTTTTAATTATAAGCCTTTCATCACACATACCTATATGTTCGTATATTTCTACAAAATTATTTCTATAAACCCCTAAAGAATTGGAAAGTGCCGCCGTTATAAAAAGTAACTTTGAGAGAACTACTTGGTTTTCCGAGACGTCGGAAACCGCTACACCGGAAAATCAATTGGAGAAATCACCATGGCAGTGAATGTAAATACAAACGTATCAGCAATGACAGCACAACGTTACTTGAACAACGCGAACAGTGCTCAACAAACATCAATGGAACGCCTATCTTCAGGCTTCAAGATTAATAGCGCTAAAGATGACGCGGCTGGTCTACAAATTTCCAACCGTTTGAACGTTCAAAGTCGTGGTCTTGATGTAGCAGTACGTAACGCGAATGACGGTATCTCGATTGCTCAAACCGCTGAAGGTGCGATGAACGAGACGACGAATATTCTGCAACGTATGCGTGACTTGTCACTGCAATCTGCAAACGGTTCTAACTCAAAATCTGAGCGTGTTGCGATTCAAGAAGAAGTCACTGCGCTAAATGATGAACTAAACCGTATCGCTGAAACAACGTCTTTCGGTGGTAACAAGCTATTGAACGGTACTCACGGTACTAAGTCTTTCCAAATCGGTGCAGACAACGGTGAAGCGGTTATGCTTCAACTGAAAGACATGCGCTCTGATAACTCACAGATGGGTGGTGTTAGCTACCAAGCTGAAGAAGGTAAGACGAAAGACTGGGGTGTTCAGGCGGATTCAAATGACTTAACTATCGCACTAACAGACAGCTACGGTAACGAGCAAGAGCTTCAAATCAACGCAAAAGCAGGCGACGATATTGAAGAGCTAGCGACTTACATCAACGGTCAACAAGACCTAGTGAAAGCGTCAGTAAGTGACGATGGTAAGCTACAAGTATTCGCTGGCAACAACAAAGTTGAGGGTGAGATTTCGTTCTCAGGTGGTCTTGCTGGTGAATTGGGCATGCAAGATGGTAAGCAAGTAACAGTCGATACTATTGATGTAACTTCTGTAGCTGGTGCTCAAGAGTCTGTAGCGATTATCGATACTGCACTGAAGTACGTAGATAGCCACCGTGCAGAACTAGGTGCTTTCCAGAACCGTTTCGAGCACGCAATCAACAACTTAGACAACATTAACGAAAATGTAAATGCATCTAAGAGCCGTATTAAAGATACAGATTTCGCGAAAGAAACGACGCAGATGACTAAGTCGCAAATTCTTTCTCAAGCGTCAAGCTCAATTCTTGCGCAAGCGAAACAAGCTCCTAACTCAGCGCTAAGTTTGCTTGGCTAAACATTCCGAATAAATACTTTTAAAGCCAGGTGCCTAGCACCTGGCTTTATTTTTATGGGGCAAATATACGGGATTCTGCCATGTATTTATTGTTGTATAACGATAGATTTTGGTGATGTATTTATGGTGGCAAGGAAGATAAATAGAAGGAGAGGGAACTGATATAAATGGTGTCAATTAAGACAAATATGTCTGCCATGATTGCTCAGAGGTACTTGGGCAATGCGCAAACAGAAGTTGTCGACGCCCAAAATAAACTTCGTTCTGGGTCGCGTATTAACAACGCGAGCGATGATGCAGCTGGCATGCAAATTTCGAATAGGCTTCATGTTCAAACGAGAGGCATTGACAGTGCTTTGACGAATGCGACTAATGCATACTCTATTGCTCAGACAGCAGAAGGTGCGTTACATGAAAGTACTAATATGCTTCAGAAACTGAGAGATTTAGCTTTGCAATCGGCAAATGGGGCTAATTCGCAGGGCGATCGTGAGAACATCGATGTTGAAGCTAAAATGCTGATTGATGACTTAGATCGGATAGCGTTAACGACAACTTTTGCAGGTGAAGAGTTGTTCGATGGATATTTTGGGAAAAAAAGTTTTTATCTTGGGCCAGATGCAAACGCAGTATCGCTAGATCTAAAAAGTATGCGAACGCGAATTCCAGAAATGGGCGGACGCTATGTAAGAGCGGAGACAGGCCTGGATGATGGGTGGCAAGTGACTCAAGGTGAAAATAAGCTGAAGTTTTCTTACCTAGATGAATTAGGGAAAGATCAAGATATAGAGATTAGCTTGAAAGTCGGTGATGACATATTTCAAGCTGCGACATTTATTAATGGTCAGCAAGACATAGTTCAAGCCTCTGTTACCGAGGATCATGAACTGCAATTGTTTGCGTCATTGAAGAATGCGCCGGAGGGGGTTGACGTGGCAGGAAGCTTGGCCAGTGAGCTAGAGTTTTCTGATGCGGAGTCAATTACCCTCACAGATATCGATATGTCTAGTGTGGAAAACTCTCAATTAGCGATTGCAGTGATCGATGCATCGTTAAAGTATGTCGATGCTCACCGAAGTGAAATTGGTGGATTTCAAAATGGTGTGAACAGAACAATGGATAATCTAACAAGTATGGAAAGCAATATTTCTTCGGCGAAAGGCCAAATAAGAGATGCGGACTATGCTCGTCTTTCAACACAGCTAGTGAAATCTCAGGTGCTGGAGAAGGCGACAGCTGCGCTTTATGCTCAAGCTAATCAGAGTTCGAGCGCCGCGATAGGTTTGTTAGCTTAACCATAAATGTTCACATATAAAAAAACGCTGCCAATTGGCAGCGTTTTTGTATTCATAAGAAACTAAATTACTTAGTTACTTTAAGAACTGCAGTTTCGCCAACAGTTACAGAACCAGAAAGCTTGTTCAGCTCTTTGATTTCGTCCATGTTAGAGATAACAACTGGAGTTAGAGTAGACTTTGCTTTTTCTTCTAGAAGAGCAAGATCGAAAGTGATGATAGTGTCACCAGCTTTAACAGTTTGACCTTCTTCAGCTACGCGAGTAAAGCCTTCGCCTTTAAGTTCTACAGTATCAATACCGAAGTGAACAAAAAGCTCAACGCCATCGTCAGACTCGATAGAGAATGCGTGGTTAGTTTCGAAGATCTTACCGATAGTACCGTTTACAGGAGCTACCATTTTGTCGCCAGCTGGTTTGATTGCGATACCGTCACCAACAATCTTCTCAGCGAAAACTACATCTGGCACATCTTCGATGTTTACGATTTCACCAGATAGTGGTGCGATAATTTCGATAGCACCAGCATCAGCGCTGTCATCAGATACAAGCTTTTTAAGTTTGTCAAACAGACCCATTGTGTCATGCTCCTAACGTTTAGTTTTATTCTGTCAAATATAGTATACCAATCTCACAAAATAGACGACTTTTTTTAGCCGTCTATTTGATTTGGTCACTTGTTATTATTGAGTTTTCTCAGCGATGAACTTGTCTACGCACGCTTGAATTTCTTCAGCTGTAGGTAGAGAAAGTGCTTCGTCAGCCATAGCTTTAACTTCCGCGAAGTTAGAGTTACGGATTACTTTCTTCACTTTAGGGATAGAGATGCCGCTCATTGAGAACTCATCAAGGCCCATACCTAGAAGAAGTAATGTAGCACGTTCGTCACCTGCTAGCTCACCACACATGCCTGTCCATTTACCTTCTTTATGAGAAGCATCGATTACTTGCTTGATTACAAGCAGAACCGCTGGAGATAGTGGGTTGTATAGGTGAGAAATCATCTCGTTACCACGGTCTACAGCAAGAGTGTATTGCGTAAGGTCGTTAGTACCGATAGAGAAGAAAGACACTTCTTTCGCTAGGTGGTGAGCAATCGCTGCAGCAGCAGGAGTCTCAACCATTACACCGATTTCGATTTCTTCGTCGAATGCTAGACCTTCAGCGCGAAGTTCAGCTTTGTACTCTTCGATTGCTTTCTTAAGCTCACGAATTTCTTCAACAGAAATGATCATTGGGAACATAATACGAAGCTTACCGTGTGCAGAAGCACGTAGGATACCGCGTAGTTGGTCACGAAGGATTTCACGACGATCTAAGCTGATACGTACTGCACGCCAGCCTAGGAACGGGTTCATTTCTTGTGGAAGATCCATGTAAGGTAGATCTTTATCACCACCGATATCCATAGTACGGATAATCACTGGCTCACCGTGCATAGCTTCAGCAACTTCTTTGTAAGCGATGTATTGCTCTTCTTCAGTTGGAAGTGCGTCACGGTCCATAAATAGGAATTCAGTACGGTACAGACCAACACCTTCACCACCGTTACGGATGATGCCGTCACAATCTTTTACTGTGCCGATGTTACCGCAAACTTCTACTTGATGATCGTCAAGAGTAATTGCTGGTAGGTCTTTTAATTTTGCTAGTTCTGCCGCTTCAGCTTCGAAATCAGATTTGATTTTCTTCGCAGCTTCTAGTTCAGCTTCTGACGGGTTGATGATGATTTTGTTATTCATCGCGTCTAGCACAAGCATGTCACCATTCTTCACTTGCTTAGTGATATCGTTAGTACCAACGATAGCTGGAAGCTCAAGAGAACGTGCCATGATTGAAGTATGAGATGTACGACCACCGATATCACAAGCAAAACCAAGAACGTAGTCTAGGTTGATCTGTGCTGTTTCAGAAGGAGTTAGGTCGTAAGCTACTAGAATAACTTCTTCATCGATGTCGCTTAGTGAAACGATGTTGATGCCTAGAGCATTTTTAACGAAGCGGTTACCGATATCACGGATATCTGTAGCGCGTTCTTTTAGGTACTCGTCATCAAGAGACTCAAGTGCAGAAGCTTGTTCTTCGATCACTGTATAGATCGCGTTATCTGCGTGCATTTTGTCTTTCTTGATGAGTGCTAAAATCTCTTCTTCTAGCTCTTCATCTTCAAGCAACATGATGTGGCCTTCGAAGATTGCTTCTTTTTCTTCGCCAAAAGTTTCAAGTGCTTTTTGCTTAACAACTTCAAGTTGTTGAGAAGATTTGCTACGAGCGTCAAAGAAACGCTGAACTTCTGCTTCAACTTGATCGTCTGAGATAGATTGAGTGTTTAGGACAATTTCATCTTCTTGAAGTAGTAGTGCTTTACCGAAAGCAATACCAGGAGATGCTAGGATGCCTGAAATCATAGCCTTACCTTAAGTTGGTCAACTGTAAACGGGAGAATGGTGACTTAGTCGCCGACATTGTGTCGAGCTTATTCTTATCTATTTCGAACAAAGCCACTTTGCTTAGCAAAATGGCTTTGAAAGAGAAGACCGAATTAGTGTAGTTGATCCATTAGAGCAACTAGGTGGTCAACAGCTTGCTGTGCTTGTGGGCCTTCAGCTGAAATAGAAACTAC
>Ga0213838_1000973_pt1 | contig 16399 bp, 12 predicted proteins | sample SWPATP13_FD_160577 | JGI IMG/M metagenome (GOLD analysis project Ga0213838, IMG submission 160577) | Coastal seawater microbial communities from Marineland, Florida, United States - SWPA TP1 #3 | ecosystem: Environmental > Aquatic > Marine > Coastal | place: USA: Florida | collected 2016-08-06 | reverse complement strand
ATTACTGCTTGGATTGCCAAATAACGTATTCCAATGATGGAAAGTGCCCGCCATTGAAAAAACAGGCATACAAAAAAAATAAAGCACGTAAAGCTGATATCCAAGTAACGCAACTATGAAAATGACGCCAATCCGTACCCAATAACGCATTTTTATCATTACTTCGCCTCTCAGCATCTAACTAATAACATGGAGATACACCATGAGTGATGACAAGACACAACTCGACAAGGACAACTTACCGGTCAACAGTGAGCGTCGTAAGTTTTTTGGTAAAAGTGCCGCTATCGGTTTAGGGGTTGCCGCCGCACCTATGTCGGCCGCGATGTTTGCCTCTATGGCCAAAGCGCAAGCGGCTGAAGCTGGGAATAGCGCCGTGGTGCATCCGGGCGAACTCGATGAATATTATGGTTTTTGGAGTGGCGGTCACTCTGGTGAAGTTCGAATTCTCGGTATCCCATCAATGCGAGAGCTGATGCGAATCCCGGTATTCAACACTGACAGCGCCACTGGCTGGGGGTTAACTGACGAAAGTAAGCGCATTAAAGGCGACAGTGCCCACATCATGTGTGGCGATTCACACCACCCCCACATGAGTATGACGGACGGCCGCTATAACGGTAAATACGTGTTCATCAATGACAAAGCCAATTCACGTGTGGCTCGAATCCGCTGTAATGTCATGAAAGTGGACAAGATGATCACGGTACCGAATGTACAAGCCATTCACGGCCTACGAGTTCAGAAAGTACCGCAAACCAAATACGTCATTTGTAACAGTGAGTTTGAAATTCCAATGGACAATAACGGTAAATCAACGCTGGAAGACGTCAGCACTTACCGTTCTTTATTTAATGTCATTGATGCTGAAAAAATGGAAGTGGCTTTCCAAGTCATGGTCGACGGTAACTTAGACAATACCGATGCCGACTACGACGGGAAATACTTCGCATCGACTTGTTACAACTCAGAAATGGGCATGAACCTAGGTGAAATGATCTCAGCAGAGCGTGACCATGTGGTGATTTTCAACTTGGCTCGTTGTGAAGCTGCAGTCAAAGCAGGCAAGTTTAAAACCTACAATGATAATCAAGTTCCCGTTTTAGATGGGCGTAAAGGGTCGGATTTAACCCGATACATTCCAGTGCCTAAATCTCCGCATGGTATGAACACCTCTCCTGACGGTAAGTACTTCATGGCCAATGGTAAGCTTTCTCCGACGGTTTCCATCATCGCCATCGACAAATTAGATGCCTTATTTGATGACAAGATAAAACCAAGAGACACCATCGTCGGTGAGCCTGAGCTGGGCTTAGGTCCACTGCATACCGCGTTTGATGCGAACGGTTTTGCATACACGACTTTATTCCTAGATAGCCAAATTGCGAAATGGAACATTGAAGAAGCCATTCGTGCCTATAACGGCGAAAAGATTAACTATATTCGCCAAAAGCTCGATGTTCACTACCAACCTGGCCACAACAGTACCTCATCGGGCGAAACTCGTGATGCTGATGGCAAGTGGCTGGTTTCTTTATGTAAGTTCTCGAAAGACCGTTTCCTACCCGTCGGCCCATTGAAAGCGGAAAACGATCAACTGATTGATATTTCCGGCGATGAAATGAAGCTAGTGCACGACGGGCCAACCTTTGCTGAACCTCATGACGGTACCATCATTCACCGCAGTAAAGTGAAACCAGACAAAGTGTGGTCTCGTGATGACTCTATCTTTGCGGAAACACTGGAAATAGCGAAGAAAGATGGCGTCAACGTGATGATAGAAAACAAAGTCATTCGTGAAGGCAAAAAAGTCCGTGTTTACATGACATCCATTGCGCCGACTTACGGCATGAATGAGTTCAAAGTCAAACTGGGCGACGAAGTTACGGTAATCGTGACCAACCTAGATCTAGTGGAAGACGTTACACATGGTTTCTGCATGACCAACCATGGCGTACAAATGGAGATCGGCCCACAACAAACCGCTTCCATTACCTTCATTGCCGATAAACCAGGGGTTCAATGGTACTACTGTAACTGGTTCTGCCATGCCCTACATATGGAAATGCGAGGTCGCATGCTAGTGGAAGCCTAGCCAGTGATCATTGACTGAGCGATTGACTTTCGCTTACCAACCGAAGACGGCTCTAAGCCATATTAGAGCCGTGATTCGACTCCCTTTCACTAAGTTGGACACGATGGATTGAACATACCCCAATGGCTTTGCGCTGTATTAGTCAGCCTATTTCATCCTACATTGCTCGCGGCCGTTCTGACGATTGCGCCCGGTGACAATGTGCAGGTGATCCTCGACTCCAGTCACGATGGCGACACTGTCGTGCTCGAATCTGGCACCTATACTGGGAACTTCCATGTCCGACAACGCATTACGCTTCAAGGTAAAATAGGAGCCACCATCGATGCCCAAGGTATTGATAACGGCCTCACCTTATATAACTCAAACATCACGATAGAAAACCTCACTATCCGAAATTGGGGAGATGATCTCACCGAACAAAACGCTGCGATTTATTCCGACAAAACCAGTGAAAACCTCACCATTCGCAATAACCATCTCCAAGGGGATGGCTTCGGCATGTGGTTGCAAAGAGCGAGTCACTTATTGGTCGAGAAGAATACGGTCATTGGTAACCCGCAACTGCGCTCTGCCGATCGAGGCAATGGCATTCAACTTTCCGCAGTTAAACACGCTTTAGTGCGAAACAACACCGTCAGTCATACTCGTGATGGTTTGTATGTCATCTCTAGCCAAGAAAGTGAGCTTCGCAATAACACCATGCACGATCTTCGCTACGGCATTCACTATATGTACTCCCACAATAATCGAGTACTAAACAACACCGCCTACAACACTCGAGCAGGGTTTGCCCTCATGAGCTCGCGAAATTTAGTGGTGCATGGTAACCAAAGCCGCGACAGTGAAGATTATGGCATGTTGATGAACTTCATTACCCAATCTGACATTAGCCACAATCTATTCAAGAATGTCTGGACCAAACCTGAAAACAAAGTCATTGGCCGTGAGGGCAAAGGGCTGTTTGTCTATAACTCGGGCTACAACACCATTAGCTATAACACCATAGATACCGCTGAAATTGGCATTCACCTCACCGCTGGGTCAGAAAAAGGCAAAATTTTTGGTAACAGCTTCATCAATAACCCTGTGCAGGTGAAGTATGTGTCGAATCAAGAACAAGAATGGAGCCAGCAAGGTATCGGCAATTATTGGAGCAACTACCTAGGGTGGGACTTAGATAATAATAGTGTTGGCGATACACCATTTGAACCGAATGACGGCATAGACAAAATGGTCTGGAAATATCCTGAGTCCAAAGTCTTACTCGATAGCCCTTCCATATTAATGCTGCGTTGGATTCAAAAACAATTCCCTGTATTAAAACCTGCAGGTGTCAAAGATTCTCACCCATTAATGTCACCACCCAAACGCCAACATTCGTTGCCGAGCGTTACTGCTGAAATAGGAAATCAATCATGAGTCAGCCGATTGTATTATTAGAAAACATCACCAAGCAGTACAAACAACTCCACGCGTTAGATTGTATTGACCTGTCATTAAACAGTGGTGAAGTCCTTGGGCTTTTTGGCCATAACGGGGCGGGTAAAACCACCATGATGAAGCTGATTCTTGGCGTAATTTCAGCGACATCAGGCAACTTATCGGTTTTTGGCGTAAACCCGACCGACAGGCAAGCCTGGCACAGCCGCAGACAAATCGGCTACTTACCCGAGAACGTCAGTTTCTACGATCAATTGACCGGGCTCGAAGTGCTCACTTACTTTGCACGTTTAAAGTCCGTGCCTAAGGCTCAAGTACACGCTTTGCTTGAGCAAGTTGGGCTTATGCACGCCGTGCACCGCCAAGTTAAAACGTACTCAAAAGGCATGCGTCAACGTTTGGGGTTGGCTCAAGCTTTTTTGGGTGAACCTAAGTTGCTGTTACTCGATGAACCAACGGTTGGGCTCGACCCTATCGCTACCCAAGAGTTTTACGCCAGTGTCGACAACCTAAAAAACAGTGGTGCCAGCGTGATTCTCTGTTCGCACGTGCTACCAGGGGTGGAACAACACATCGATCGCGCCTTAATTCTTTCAAAAGGGAAAAGCATTGCGACTGGCAGCTTGAATGAGTTGCGACAGCAAGCGCAACTACCAGTGGTGATCAAAGCACATGGGCTCAATGGAGCGCTAGCCAAAAACCAAGCGCTATCGGGTTTCATGGTTAAAGCGAATCAGCTTCACATCCCAGAAGACATGAAGCTCGCTACCATTAGAGAGCTACTCCGCTACGACGCGTTAAGCGATCTTCAAGTGGAAGCCGCGAACTTAGAACAGATTTATCAGCACTTTCTCAACACACCGAACCCCAAATCGGAGGTCAACTCATGAACCCCGTCCTTGCTGTCGCACTAAAAGAATTTCAAGATGGGCTACGTAACCGCTGGTTAGTCTCTATCACTTGCATCTTCGCATTATTGTCCCTCGGATTAAGCTATTACGGCACCGTCGCTTCAGGGCACATCGGCCCTCCATCATTGTCTTCAACGATTGCGAGCTTATCGAGCTTATCGGTATTCATTATTCCTTTGATTGCTTTACTGCTTTGCTACGATAGTTTTGTCGGTGAACAAGAGTCCGGCACACTCTTATTGCTGATGACATATCCCATCAGCCATTTCCAATTGCTGTTCGGCAAGTTTCTCGGACAAGGTTGCATCATTACCCTGGCCACCACTCTGGGGTTTGGCAGTGCAGCCGTCATGCTCAGCGTGACATCGAATATCGTCGGAGTAATGCCATCTTTTGGGTTGTTTATTCTTACCTCAACTTTACTTGGTTTGTGCTTCATCTCGCTGGCTTATCTCATCAGCTTACTCGTCAACGAAAAATCCAAAGCAGCCGGGGTATCTCTCATTCTATGGCTGTTCTTCGTGATTATTTTTGACTTGGTTTTACTGGGTGTTCTCGTAGGCGGTGATGAAATTCTGACACAGCATGGCTTGGTACAAATGATGATGTTTAACCCTGCGGATTTATTCCGCTTGGTCAACTTATCCTCACTCAGCACCAGCGATGTGAATGGGGTTCTGGCGGTTGCCATTAATAGCAGTTATTCAACATCGACATTATTGGTTGCGATGGTGGCTTGGGTCATTAGCCCACTGCTATTAGCACTCGTTATTTTCAGAAAAAAGACACTATAAGAAGAGGCATCACATGCGTAAATCATTTCACTATTCTTGGGTAGGAATTGCTCTATCGTCTTTGTTTTTATTTGGGTGTAGCGACGCGCCACAAGAACAGATGCTCAAACAAGCTGTCGCAATAGAAAGCGCCGATGAGTGCCATTTATGCGGGATGATTGTTGCCAACTTTCCCGGCCCTAAGGGTGAGGCCTACCAAAAGGGCAATGAAGAGATCATGAAGTTTTGCTCAACACGAGATTTGTTTAGCTATGTTCTTCAACCGGAAAATGAACGTCAAATACAGCAGGTTTTTGTGCACGACATGAGTAAAACTCCGTGGCAAAAACCTGAGGATGAATACTTTATTGATGCAAAGTCCGCTTGGTTTGTGATTGGCTCCAGCCAAACAGGAGCCATGGGCAGTACTTTAGCCAGCTTTAGCCAACAAGGTGACGCAAACGCATTTAGTGAAAAATTTGGTGGTCAAGTCTACCAATTCGATGAGATCACTATCGACTTACTTTGATCGCCAGTCATGAATAAAAAAAATGCCTGATGACAACATCAGGCATTTCTGGGAATGAGCTTAGGCGCTTTATTGATTGCCGCCCTAAGATTTCAGCGGCTGTTGCTGCACAATAGTTATGCGTATTGGCCCGCGACAAAACCGCTCGACCAACACCATTGGAAGTTGTACCCGCCTAGCCAACCGGTCACATCCATCACTTCACCAATGAAATACAAGCCATCGACTTGTTTACATTCCATCGTCTTCGAAGAAAGATAATCCGTATCCACTCCCCCTAGCGTCACTTCTGCGGTATTCCTAACACAGTCCAAAAGTTGTCAAAATACAATTTATCAATTCTGTATTTTATACTTCAAATTTAACACGCAGCGCTGTAAGTTCTCAAGAAACCGAACTGATGAAAAACCAAATTAGCAATTCAACAATGGTTATACCCACATTTTTGAACCGCATTCGGGAGATGTTATGAGCTTTGCTAAGAGCCCGATAACATTAAATAACAATGCATAACTATTCAACTAATGTATTACATTGGTTGGACTGAATTAGCCAAACGCTTTTCATGCCCTAAAGGTGTAGTGTAAAAACGCTGTTCAATACCGTAGAGCAAATATTTCAGCTCATCGTCTGAGTTGATTTCAAACTTACTGTTTTCTTTATCGAACGTTAACTTTTGCTCACAGTAACTATGAATATACGAGTACATTTGGTCTCGTTCTTCCACTGGTAATGCCGCCAGTGTATCCATTGCCAATGCGATACGTTTACGATTAGGCTTCGATACTTTAGAGGTATCATAGCCATCAGAAAGCTCAATAAAGTCCTCTTCTAAGAACTTTTCGACCTCTTCTTTTGTGGCTTCTTTGTAGAGCTCATCAATACCTTTAAAGATGCTAGATATTGTCGCTAGACTCTTAAATACTAACTTATCCTGCGCTTTGTAGTAGACAGCATCAGCCACTTGATTAACAACTAAACGCTTTTCAGTACTTTCAAGCTCCGCAGCTTCGCCGAATGCAATCATCTTCTTGGTGACAAAAAGGGAAGGCGTTATTTTTTGAAAATAAAAATTATTACCTTGAATCGCATAAAGCTGAGCAATGTCTTTAAACTTAGCTTTTGGAAGGTCGTCATAGTCTTTTGAATCAAAGTCGACTTTAAGAATATCAAGACAGTATGGCTGTTGACTAAAGTTATCGATTTTAAACCACGAATCCTCGTCTAGGTTGTGGTCAGGGGCATACTCGACACAGGCATCATCAGTAACGAGCAACTCTTCGAACAGCGTTTCATCTGAAAGCAGCTTAAATACATTCTTTTTACTGCGACCTTTAACTTTAGTCAGTACTAAATCCACAATTACCCTCGCTCAATAAATGTATAATTATTAATACGATAAGCTTTATCGATCACTATATCTCCTGGTGTTTTATAGCGCTCTTGGCTTATCAAAAAGATGGTTGCACCATTTTTCGTTTTGATGTTGTAGAACTCAAATCCAAACAATAAAAACAGCGGGTTGAAGTAAAGTGCCTGTGATAAGAAAGTAAACACGAACAGAACACCATAGACAAAAAACAAGGTTTCCCAGTTGCCAATACTCAGTGCGACAAAGAAGTAGCCTAGGTAGCTAGGAAGAAAGCTGTTATTGGCATGCTCAACTTCAACCACCTGACCCGCTTTGAACTCATCTTTACCAAGGTATCGACCGAGGTAAATACTCAGCCCACTTAACGCTATTGGCACCAATAGATAAAGGATGTATGAAATTGCGCTCGGCAAAGTGGCTAAGTAGGTACACTTGTCAAAAAAGTAACTTAGTGTGAAGCCTTTTTGCACAACAAAGATTATCAACAACAAGGACGTTGCCGTAACCGTGAGCAGCAACCGATACGCAATGTTCATCATTTTACCGTAACTTGACCATTCATCAGCATCGGAACAAGCCAATCCCTAAGCTCAGTTAGCTTCTTGCTTTCTTGCTGCTTACTTTCAATCATTTGATAAATTGGACCTACTTTTTTATTAAATAAGTCAAGGATAGTCGGCTCTGGTATCGCCAACTTAAAACCTTTCACTAAAGAAGCATTTAGATTGTTTATGTTGGTGCCAAGGCATTCATTTTTAATACTTTGCTGAAGAAAACCTGATTGAGTGTAACCAAATAAAAAATATTGATAGTCTTGTTTCGCTACAAGCTTGGCGCAAAAGGCACCAAAAGCCACTCTCTCATCAAAGTAATAAAGACCATTCTTACCTATGTGATCAATACTACCGCTAGACATAGTAATTAAAATATCAAGCTTTTTAAGAAACTGCTTTTCATCAACCAGCTCCTTTGAAACATATACCATATCATTAATATCTATTTGATTACCCGTAATATTGGTAGCCCTCAAGATAGGTATTGCCTCTTTATCGAATGAACTTGTAATATCATCTTTATTGTAAGTCACTCCTCTTACTAAGTCTGAAATACTAGAAATGGTCCCAGCATTCCAACCATCAGGTATCTCACGTTTCAAGGTCTCGTTATAAATCATCTTTCCGCCAGATGCCTTATATGGATTCCCATCGACACCAGGAAAATCAAACTGTACAAACCAGAAGTCATATAACGTTTTTACCATTGATTCAAGCTCAGTATTAATTCGTTTATTAATTTCGATTTTCTGAGTCATAGAGTAAAGCAAATCACCAATCTTTACCTGTTCATCGAATTCAGGAAGCAATAGCTCTAAGTAAGAAAAAATATCTTCATTCAAACTAGCTCTTAAGGTCATGACTGCATTGTTTGTCATCGTCTTTCTAAACAATGAGCTTCTTAAGTAAAAGGCCATGAACTTGTGATAAGTAATGTCATTCTGAGTAGGACGTAAGCGTTTAAGAAAACCACTATAAGTAGCGAAGGGGTAATCTTTGATAGCTACGGAGCTCATAGCAAGTTCATCTACAACCTCACTAGTCCTAGTTAAAAAAATATCACCTTCTTTTATTGAATACGTTTCTTGTTGCTTTTCCGACGCATCCATAAGCTCTATCAGGCTCTCAGGAACAAAATAGTTATTAAAAACAGCTGAAAACGATAAAAATGGCGCACCATGGCCAGCTTGCTCTTTAGTAGAAGAGATCCCCGATGACATCGAATACAAATCACTAAAGCGGTACTTCGTTAGCTTACTCATACTTCAAACCTTTTAACTGTTCCTCAATCTTAGTTTCCAACGCTTTTGATTGATTAAATAGCTCATTAAGGTTTGATGAATAGGCTTCCATCTCTTGTTTAAACTCTATTGCAGTTATATCTGTATATTCAATTTTCACATCAAAATACTGACCTGCACTGAAAGAGTAATTCTTAGCGGCTATATCTTCATAACTAACCACGACAGACAAACTATCGACACTCTTTGTGTTATTAAACACTTCAATAATCTGTTGTTCTTCCAAATCACTTAAAACTGTTTTCTGGTTCTTACCTTCTTTAATCTTTGTACCTAAATTTGAGGCATCAACTAAAACCACATCACCTTTGTTACACGCATCAATAAACAGGATTGATACATTAGTACCAGTTGTCGCAAAAATATTTGACGGCATTGATACCACACCGGCTAGCATTTTATTGTCAATAAGGTGCTTTCGGATTTTCATATCTATCGATTTAGCCGTAATAAAACCAGTAGGCACAACAACCGCTGCCTTACCATTTTCTTTCAAAGAGTGGATTATGTGTTGTAAGAACAGTTGATAGATTGCCATCTTATCTTTGGCTTTTGCTGGTACTTTAGGCACACCAGCAAAGAAACGCTTCTTGTGTTCTTTCCCCTCCAGTTCTTCATGAATTTCACTGAAATCAAGTTTAAACGGTGGGTTTGACACAATGTAATCAAACTGCTTTAAGGCGGCGCCATCTTTGTGGTGAGGATGACGCATGGTGTCACCTTCAATCACGTTAGGAATTGAGTGCACAAGGTTGTTTAAGATTAAGTTCAATCGTAGAAGGTTTGATGACTTCTTTGAGATATCCTGAGTGAAGATAGAACAGCGACTTTCACCAATAGCGTGTGCAACATTCATCAACAAAGTACCAGAACCTGCTGATGGGTCATAACAACTTACGTTACTGACTTTTCCTTGCTGCTCTTCTGGCACAAGAATATTAGCCATAATACGAGCCACGGCATGAGGGGTATAGTACTCGGCATATTTACCCCCTGAATTACTGTTGTAGTCTTTGATTAAGTATTCAAAGATCACTGCATAGAAATCGTACTTTTGGGTAAAAATTCGCTCAAAGCTAAACTCAGCAAGGCTGTTAATGATTGCGCGACAGAAGTCATCACGCTTACTAACGGTCACGTACTCACTGATCGATTCGAACAGTGCAACCTTCTCACCAGAATCGGTCATTACTGAGAAGGTGTTACTATTGAGCATTGAAATATCGCGCAGTGTGTCATCGAACAACTTAGCAAAATCGGCTTCATTTTGTTTAGCAAATAAGGTTGAGATGAAGTGCTCTTGCTTTAGCTCTGCAGCATCGGCTGGCAACTGCATCGCTAGCATTTCTCGCTCATCATCACTTAGTGCAATAAACGCTTGCTCCCAGTTCTCACTGCTTGCTAGCTTGGGTTCAATTTGTTTCGTTTCATAGGTGAACTTATCGTTCAGTAGCTTATACAAGAACACCTGAGTAATGATCTTAAACTCACTCGCGTCATTACCTAAACCATTACGAGCACAAGTTGATTTTAAATCATCAATCAGTTGTTTGGTTTTACTTTGGAAATCTTGTTCTACCATTTCGTCCTACCACGGCGCTCGGCCGTTAAATTCGTTTAAATACTCTCGCACCACCAAAGCATTGATATGCTTTGCAGCTACGGGAGTTAAATTAATTTTTTGCTCCATTTTGAACTGTTTGATTGTGTTTGGCATCACTGTACGTTCAAAATAGCTCTCGTTATTGAGCAATTGCTGATTGTTCAAAACTTGCTCATCAGTTAGCTGCTTGATTGCTGCTAGCGCATCAAAGATGCGGCGTTCAACTAAGTTTTCAGTGCTCTCAAACAGCTTACTATGCTGTCCTTCTCCTCGTTTCCCTTCAAGGAGTCGCTTATGAGTTCTCGCGTACTTTTCGTCACCTAAGTACTTAGCCTTATAACGACTGTTTTCTTGATTAAGCACCTTTACTCGCTCATGAATCTTTCGCAAAGCTCCAATGTTCTGATCCATCTGTTCTTGGCTTACTTCACTCAAATTCTTAGTTTTGAATAGGCGTTCTAACTCTTCTTTCAAAGCAATAAATTTCGGGTCAGCTTGGTCTATATTACCAGCCAAAGCCTCACGGGTTTTGCGTAAGGTATTTTTAAGTTCGTCTGCTAACTTGAGTTCACTTTCACCGACTTTTGTAAACATAAATACGACATCTTCTAGCGCCGCATTCAGTAAGTTAGTTGTATCGGTACTGTTCTCTATTTGCTCTTTTAAGTTCAAGATTCCCAAGTGATCATTGGTATATCGGTACAGGACGTTAAGCTTAGCGAAATCTAGCTCTTGAAGCTGCTGAGTATCCCCTTGCAGGCGGATGAGATTATACAGGTCTTTAGCACTCTCTAACGCTTTTTTTAAAGCGAGTATTTGTTTGCGATCTGAGATCTGGCTAATCTGTTGCTGAAACAACTCAGCGTTCTCAGTATCAAACTGAAAGAGAACATCTTTTATGTGTTCAATCTCTTCATACACTTCTTCATGGCTTTTGAACAGATTTGAATAGCTGTCCATTTCATCGCCAAGTTCACTTTTTAGCTCATCAAAGTAGGCTTTATTAGTCGCGTCAAATTCAGCGCTGATATCAGCAAAATCCACTACGTAACCATAGCGGAACTCTTTGTAGGTACGATTCACACGTGTTAACGCTTGAAGTAGGTTGTGCTTTTTAATGATTCGACCTAGATACAGCTTTTTCAATCGTTTAGCATCAAAGCCAGTTAACAGCATGTTGTAGACAAACACGAAGTCTATTTCGCCTGCTTTATATTTCTCTACCCACTCTTTTCGCTCTTCCTTGCTACCTACGTCGTGTAAAATCAGAGCAGCTGAATGTACCTGGCTATCTTGTTTTAGCTTTTCGTTGTGGCTAGCTCTTGGCTTATGGATAGTACTTTCATTTACTACAGCCTCTTCAGGCTTTGAGCTGGCAGGTAATACAGGTTTAGTGGCATAAATAGCATTGAACTGTTTAAACAATTCTTTTGCTTGTTCAGAACTATCACAAATCACCATGCCACCAATACTGTTATCTCCCCATGAAGAGCGGCTTTTTTCAAAGTCCTGAACGATGTAGCTCAGCATAGGTTCTACGAATCGAGGGTGGGCATAGGCTTGCTTTTTATCAATACTACCTTGCAGCAACTCGACCTCTTGCAGAGCTTCACGCATTGCCATGACATAATTGCTAGCAATTTCTTCACGAATTAAACGTAAGGTATAACCATCAGCAATTGACGCGTTGTAGTAATACTTATGGATGTAATTGCCAAAAATCTGTTTAGAACTAAATGCTTTTGACTCTTTAGTTGGATCTTTATCCTTCTCCTCCAGAAGCAACGGAGTACCTGTTAAACCAATCTTAATTGCATTGGGATCTGACTGGGTAAGGTTGGCTAAGAAGCTACCTTTAGGGTTGTAGCTACGATGCACTTCATCTAAAAAGTAAACACGTTGGATATTAACGTCATAATCGACGGTTCGTAGAACACTAGGGTCATCTTCAAACTTCTGAATATTAACAACGGTGATCTCCGGCTTACCCGAGTCATTATGGATAACCTTAGTTGCCTTGATACTCTGAGCAAAAGCTTCTCTAGAGTTCACTGTATGAACCATTAACCCACGACTCGTAAATTCACGCTGTGCCTGAATAAGTAGATCAATCCGGTCAACAATAAAATAAAACTTAGGGATTATGTGTTGCTTTTGATAGTAATCGGTTAAGTGCCTTACGTTGTAATAGGCCAGAGCCGTTTTTCCACTTCCCTGGGTGTGCCAAATAATGCCTTTCTTAATGCCTTCACTTAACTTACTTTCAATCGCTTTGGTCGCGAACAGCTGCGGATAGCGCATCACGTGTTTTTGTAGACCATCGGTCTCTTTAACGTACGCTAGCGAATATCTCAGCATGAACGCAAGGCGCTCTGGATTAAGAAGTGACGTGCATATTCTATTAGTTGGCGCATCATGGCCTTTGTTAGTGAGGAACTCAGGGCTATGTTTAATAACAGTGTAGTTATTATCTTTTAGAACAAAGTTCTCAGTATCATCAGCTAAAGGCTTAAGTAGCTTAGTAAGATTAAGAACTTCCTCTTCTCGGAAGTAGTTGAAGGTAGGCTTTGTATAAGATGAACTCGCATAGAACGCCCCTTGAATAGGCTCGGGGCTACCATCATCGTACTCCATGTTATTAGAAAACAGCATGAGCTGAGTAATGTTAACGAAACGTCTAAATTTGGGGTTTTGGAAACGTTCATTGATTCGTTTTCGTTCATCTAGAACACCATCTTTATTATTTGGTTTTTTCACCTCAATAAAGACTAAAGGCATACCATTAATGAGTAGAATGATATCTGGACGAAACTTTTCATCACCGTTCTTGTATGTAAGCTCTGTTACTACGTGTAGGCTATTTTTTGAGAAGTCATCAAAATCGATGAGTTTTGTACCGGAACGACTCGTCAGTTTTTCATAAAAAGCACGGCCTAGATCTTCATTGTCTAAGCTTAACTTTAAGTCATCCAAGCAACGTTCAGCATCTCCATCATCCACTCCAGGATTAATACGCTCAATCGACTCTTTGAAGATATCCGGGAAAATGTTGGTATCAGTGCACCAAGTAGCCTGCTTTAAAGATAAGTACTTATACCCTAGGCGGGTAAGGTGCAATATGGTTGGTATCTTTACCCGTGTATCTTCGTTTTGTTTGGTCATGATGTTCCTGCTCTGAAGTAAAGCCTTCATTCAATCTAAATTCCAGCCACACAGAGAATATTTGAAAATCTATCACCTGACCACAATTAGGTGCATATATGAATCAATAACGTTAATCCTATCTCTTACTTGACCGTTGCAAGAACAACCAAATTAAAAACAAGACACTAGATGGTTTTCATTCCACATCGCAAGTTGCGCAGCGCAAGTTGCGATGTGGATAGTAATGTTAGAATCTTCAGGGGAAAAATGAGCTAGAATTTTCCAAACTTAAAGCAATGAATTACCTCACGTTCGGAAAAACCATTGAAATCTAAATAAATCAAGAAGCAGTAGACCGCAGGTAGCGCGTAATAGAGCCACTTTTTGTGGCTCGTGTCTGTGTTAGAAAAGCTAAACTATCTCCCTTCAAATTTGCCACGTTAATATGTGGGTCATAAACATTTAAGGGCAAAAATAAGTTCATTTCGCAGGTTGCGATTCGCACACTGCGAAATGAATTTCTAACTCGAAAAGGAGCATAAACGAGCTAATGGTGACCGTATTGGCATGTCTCTGGACAGAGTAAGCTTGCCAGATTCGGTTCTTAGCTTTAACATAAAGTTGAGAGCCTCGGGTATCCCTGCTTTTTCTTGGAGTTACTACTTGCTGTCTGATCAGAAGTAATGGTATCGAATTGAACTTGGCTTAATTGCAAAGCAGACCACCGAGGACATACGATAGCCCTGCCCTCTTCCGCTCATAGAGTATTGACCACAGGTTGCGCGTAATAGAGCCACTACAAGTAGTGGCTCTTGTCGTTTCTGGCATTAGGGAAAAGAAAAGCCCCTACGCCATCGTTAAGCTTACTTATAGTACTGATAACGTCGTTTAGAATTATGCTTCCAACTTTTTGCTAGGTCATACACATACGCTGGATAGTCATCCCACGGGTTAGCCAAAGATCTTCCTCGCGCAGCGCGTAATCTAATCGGGTACCCTCTGCACTCAATCATGTGAAGAAAGTAAAAGCCCTTTTCCTGTTTTGTTGAAAAGTGCTTGTGGGTTCCACTGCGAATGCTGGGATACAAATCCCAAAGATATTGACGCTGGCATTTAATACGCTTTCGGTACTGCTGTTTCAGTTTTTTCATTTCCCCTCCAGGTTACATTACCTAGAAAGGGTCCTCTGCAAAGTAGTTCATTTCGTCACCTCTACGCACCTATAATTAATAAACCTAGCCCAAGCGGTGCAACCCCGCTCACATGGATGTAAAAGCCGAAATCACTCTCTGTTTAAATGCACCAAGCCGCAATTCATCAAACGTCCCTAGTGTCCCGTAAAGGTTGTTTGAATTGCCCCTACGGCTTTCCCAGAATACTGTTGCGTCGATACTATTTAGAGGCTCTTTCGAAAGCTTAGCAGTTAAATTATTCTGCCGATTAACTAGCTCTGTCTCCATTGGTTTTCCCATATTCACATAGATACAAGATTCTGGAATATCATCTTCAATTCGCTCTGCAAACTGAATGAGGTTTTGTTCCGCAAACGTAAATAGCCATGCTTGCTGAGCCATGGAAGAGTCGATACGAAGAATACGTCCTAGTACTTGCCTGAAATATAATTCCGTTTTGACAGAACTCATATGGCAACACACTTGGAGTCTAGGTATATCTGTCCCCTCACTTATCATTCCGACACTAACAATCCATTGAGAGTCACTTTGTCGATAGCGGTCTATTTCTGCGAGTGGTTCTTCATGTCTATAAGTGACAATTGAAACGGTTTGGCCAAACTTTAAAGAAAGTATATCTTTGATAACTTGAGCATGTTGAACCGACGCTGCAACAACTAATCCACCGGCATTGGAAGCGTCAATACGTACCTTTGCTAGCCGCTCACATCCTAAACCGAGTAAATACTCCATCGCTTCTTGGTTATGTATCACACTCTGATAAGACGCTTTCGTCTGTTTAAGCATCTCTAAGATCGATGAAAATGACTCCACGTTTTCGCTACTACAGACAGACAATTGCTCATTATCGACCAATACAATATTAGGTGCTCTACAAACACCATCATCAATAGACTGTTTAAGGGTGTACTGGAAGTCGACAAGTAGTTGTCCGTCTGGGTCACTGTATTCCCCCATAACAATAGGTAAAGAGTCTGAGCGCCACGGAGTCCCCGACATCGCAAGAGTATAAGTCGCTAGTCCCTGAATCTTAGTGAGCACTTGCTGCCCCCAGACGTTCGCATTTTCAAGCTCAGTCCCAGAACAATGGTGAATCTCATCAAATACAACAAACACTCGATGATTACGTAACGTCTCCCAAAATTCATCGTTAAGGAATTGAATGGATTGATATGTTAACGACTGCCCAATAGAGCCTAGGCCACCGTTAAAGGTACAATTAAGAGTCTGAGAAAAGGTTTTTTTGATTCCCTCTGAAACAGTTAAAGATGGAGAGAAGCACAATACAAGATCGACCATATCATCATTAAGTAACCTTGATGCGACAGTTGCAGCAAGCACCGTTTTTCCAGAGCCAGGTGTTGCTTGGCAAAAGAAGTGTTGTCGATTTTCTCTAAACTTCTGCAACGCATGTTCAGAACATTCAACCTGCCACTGCCTCAACACGGTTGGTTGCCCTCTGAAAGAGTTTTAAGAACATT
>Ga0213838_1000963_pt1 | contig 16597 bp, 13 predicted proteins | sample SWPATP13_FD_160577 | JGI IMG/M metagenome (GOLD analysis project Ga0213838, IMG submission 160577) | Coastal seawater microbial communities from Marineland, Florida, United States - SWPA TP1 #3 | ecosystem: Environmental > Aquatic > Marine > Coastal | place: USA: Florida | collected 2016-08-06 | reverse complement strand
CGGGTGTGCGAGTCACCACCAGTACCTACGGTATCAGGCAGCAACATACGGTTTAACCAGCTGTGGATGATACCGTCACCAGGACGCAGAGAAACACCACCACGGTTCATGATGAAGTCTGGCAGCGTGTGCTGGGTATCAATATCTACCGGCTTAGGATAAGCGGCAGTGTGACAGAAAGACTGCATGGTTAAATCGGCAGTAAAGCCAAGACACGCCAGATCTTTCAGTTCGTCACGGGTCATAGGACCAGTAGTATCCTGAGAACCTACGGTAGTCATCTTAGGCTCACAATATGTACCCGGACGGATACCTTCAACGCCACAGGCTTTACCTACCATTTTCTGTGCCAGCGAGAAGCCTTTACCAGAATCAGCTGGTTGCTCAGGTTTACGGAACAGATCAGACGGACCTAAGCCTAATGCTTCGCGGGCTTTTTCAGTCAGGCCACGGCCGATGATCAGGTTAATACGGCCACCAGCACGTACTTCGTCCAGGATTACCTTAGACTTGTAGCTGTACTCAGCCAGTACTTCACCAGTTTCAGCGTTAGTGATTTTGCCTTCGAACGGATAGATGTCGATAACATCACCCATGTTCATTTTTTCTACGTCAGCTTCAAATACTAACGCACCGGCGTCTTCCATGGTGTTAAAGAAGATTGGTGCTACTTTAGAACCAATACATACACCGCCACCGCGCTTGTTAGGCACGCCTGGCAGATCTTCACCGAAGAACCACAGCACAGAGTTAGTTGCAGACTTACGAGAAGAACCGGTACCTACTACGTCACCTACGAAAGCAACAGGATAGCCTTTGGCCTTCACTTCTTCGATTTGCTTCATTGGGCCTTTAACACCGTGCTCTTCTGGCTCAAGACCGTCACGGGTCATTTTGTAAGCCGCTAGCGCGTGCAGAGGGATATCAGGACGTGACCAGGCATCAGGTGCAGGAGACAGGTCATCGGTGTTAGTTTCACCTGTTACCTTAAACACTGAGTAAGTCATCTTATCAGCCATTTGTGGACGCGAAGTAAACCACTCACCTTCGGCCCATGACTTGATAATATCAGTCGCGAATTCGTTGCCTGCTTTGTGCTTTTCTTCTACGTCATGGAAGGCATCAAACATGAGCAGCGTGTGCTTCAGCTCTTTGGCAGCCAGTGGCGCCAGAGCCGCGTCGTCCAGTAATTCAACCAGAGTTGCGATGTTGTAACCACCGTGCATATTGCCCAGTAATTCAACCGCTTTTTCTTTGCTGATCAGGTCGCAGCTTACTTCGCCTTTTACAATGGCACTTAAGAAACCGGCTTTTACGTAAGCGGCCTCGTCAACACCAGGAGGTACACGCTCAGAAATCAGTTCCAGCAGAAACTCTTCCTCGCCTGCAGGTGGATTTTTCAGTAATTCTACTAATCCGGCCACTTGTTCCGCGTTTAACGGTTTTGGTGGGATTCCTTCAGCAGCACGCTCTTCTACGTGTTTGCGATATTCTTCTAACACGATGTTTTCCTCATGGTTATTCCTGCCAATTCGAACGGTCCCGGAGCAGGAAGTGACTATTTAAACGCCGGAATTATAACGGCATATATAACGAATTTGAATTTTTATGCAGTTTCGCAGACTTATAGCCGCTATTCAGCCAGACTATTGTTGTAACCACCGGGGTAACAACCTTATTTCTGCTAGCCTTTACGGGGATTCAGCCTGAGTTAGCGCAAACTGTGTTCCGGTACGTTTTCGGCCCGCAGTGGGGAAAAACGCATTAACCGGCCGCGCTCGCCGTCCGTCAGTACGTATACCGATCCGTCACGACCCACTATCACATCCCGTAAACGCTCATTTATAGTAGCAAAGATTTGCATTGTCGACATGGGATTTTGGTCTAATGCCACCGCATATAACGCCTGATCTTTCAGGCTGCTAACCAGCAGATGGTTGGCCAGCTCAGGAAAAGCCGAATCCTGATAAACCACTACTGAGGAAGGGGCTATGGATGGTGTCCAGTTTAACACCGGATCCACCATGCCATCATAATGGGTAAACGGCGAGATTCTTGCGCCGGAATAATCCATGCCCAGCGTCACCACGGGCCAGCCATAGTTGTTGCCAGCCTCCAGAGCATTAATTTCGTCGCCGCCATCCGGGCCATGTTCATTAAGCCATATCGTGCCGGATTCAGAATCCTGAACCAGTCCCTGGGGATTGCGATGGCCAAGGGTATAAATATAGCTCTGCGGGGCATCGGGCGTGGTATAAAACGGATTATCCAATGGCGCACTGCCGTCTTCGTTAAAGCGCAGCACTTTACCCAGCATACTGCTTTTTTGCTGCGCCTGCTCACGATAGTCAAAACCATCGCCGCTGGTCATTAACCAGGTACCGTCGGCCAGTTTTAGCAGTCGCCCGCCAAAATGTACCGGCGTGTCTTTGGCTGTTTTAACCGTAAATAAACGCTGCACATCAGGCTTGTCGCCCACCAGCTTCGCCGTGCCGAACGCGAGGTAGTTTTCGCTGTCATCGCCCACCGAAAAGCTCAGATAGACCCGCCGGGTTTCGGTAAAGTCATCGGCCAGCACAATGTCCAGTAAACCGCCCTGCCCGGCCACATAGAGCTGGTCTATTTGCAGCGGGATCTCAAGGCGTTGGCCGGCATTGGTATATTCAATAATGGTGCCGCCACGTTCAGTGATCAGCCAGCCGCCGAGTGGATTTTCTGCAGCCGCCCAGGGCGCGGCGAGGTAGCCTGCAATCTGGGTTTGATGGAAGTTTCCGGTTAACGGTGGCGGGTCATCGGCCTGTGCACAAAAGGCTCCGAACAGGCTAATTATCCCCGCCAGAAGGGGCATCAACTTTTGACTCCGCTGATGTAACGCTTTGCACATATCGATTAGACTATCAACAACTTGTACTTGGCAGCTTAGCATGAAATTATACGATTTGTGTTGCGCTTTATTGTAAGCAGTGTTGTCATCTGTGCAAGATGAGTACAAATTAAGCCTGTTGTGAGAGAGTAGTTCTGTAATGTCTGAAAAAGTCGTCGTTTACGAAGTTCAGTCCGACATCAGCCCGGTTACCAAAGCGGGCGCGTTGCTGGTGAGCTGGTTGTTGACCTACACCATTGCCAGTGTGTCTCAGTCACAATTTGTCCTCGCGAATCTGGAATCACTCGGCGTAAATATTACCGGTAATCAATGGCTCGAACATACCGTACTGGACTGGTGGGGTCTGCTTCCCAAATATGGTTCGGCAGTGTTTGCTGCGCTGTGTATTGCGTTGTATGTGAGTGGCCGTGCCGGGCGCATGCTTAAACTGCGCAGTAACTGGCTACACCCGCTGGCTGGCGGCCTGGCTATGGCGCTGATGTTAATGCTGATGCAACCGCTACTGGACGTTACCCTTATCGCCGGTACGCGCTCCTTTGAGGGCCAGCTCTGGCAGGTAATCGCCGGCATATCCGGCGGTTTAACGTATAAGTTTTTACGCCAGGACGTGGCGCGCTGGATAATCCAGCGACCGCGCCAGAATGCGCTGCTGTAACTGCAACTAAATCTTTTCGATTGCCAGCGACGAACCCGTTTTGCTTATCTGATACTGACGCAGAGTTTTCGCGCTATAGTGCTCACTGGTAATGTTCGATACGCCAATAAAACTGGCGATTGCCGTCTTTGGAGCAAGCTTCAGCTTCACATAACCACGATGCTGACAATCCGTCCACAGAATTTCCCGGTTATGCTGCGCTACCCGTTGATCAAACTTCCCGGCCAGCGTCGGCCCAAAGGTTTCAAAATCACCCGGCGAGGTAATGCCTGCCGTACCCAGCTCCACCCCCATAGCATCGCCATCGCCAGCAAATAACTGATTTGCCCAGAACGCATGGCTATCACCGGTTAACACTATTAAATCAGTGGCTTTCGCCGACTGACAGAGCTGATAAAACTTCTCTCTGGCCACGGGGTAGCCATCCCAGGTATCCAGATAAATAGGTAAGTCATATTTACCCAGGGCCATAAAGTAACCGAAGTGTTGAGCTATCGCACCGTTATCTGCCAGCGCTTTGGGCAGAGATAAATCCGTGGCATCCGGAACGTTGGTTCGGGCCATTGGGATCTGGTTGCCGATCAGTCGCCATTTGGCCCCCTGAGCGACAGACTCGGCCAGTTTTTGGTTAACAAAATTCTCCATTGCTACGCTTAACATAGAACGACCGGGGTCACCTAACACCGACTCAATAAAATGCCGCAGGGTGTGTTCTGACATTATCTGGGGCAGGTGTTCGGCGTAATCAATTTGTTTACTGCGTCCGGTATGGCGCGTTTCTAAGGTCGTCAGCGTAGCCAGATTGCCGAATTCAAAATGCCGCCAGAGCTGCGCTTTTTCAGCCTGATTAGCCGGCTCCCGCAAAGGCATCCACTCGTAATAAGCCTGAATGGAGGCCGCCCTGCGATCAGCCCACTCGCCTTCACCAGGCTGATGATTCTGCGCGCCATGCAGGTACGGATTATTGGCAGATTCGTGATCGTCCCAGGTGGGAATTAACGGATGCGAAGCATGCATTAACCGTGAACCATTATCGGTTTTATACTGACGATGCCGGGTCCGGTAATCTGTTAACGAAACAATTTCATTGGCGGGCTGATGTCGACGCTTTAGCTTACGCCCTTCCTCGTCTCCCCAGCTGTCCTGCCCGTATTCGTAAATGTAATCGCCAAGGTGTAACACAAAATCAACCGACTCATCGCCCGCAATGTGGTGGTAGGCATTAAAGTAACCAAACGGGTAGTTTGAACAGGACGCCACGGCGATGTTCAGTGATTCCGGCTCGCCGGCGGGCAATGTCCTTGTGCGCCCGGGTTCACTCTGGCCATTGCTGGTAATAAACCGGTAATAATAAGTGGTTCCCGGTTCCAGACCGGTTACATCAATTTTGAAGGTGCAGTCTTGCGTTAACGCAGTTTCCCCCTGGCCACTTATTACCAGCTGCTTAAATGCCAGATCCCTGGCTACTTGCCAGGTCAGGGCAATCGGTTCACGGGTGTGAGTCCATAGAATAACGCTGTTATGGGTCGGGTCGCCGCTCGCTACGCCACAGTCAAACAGGGGATTTACCGGCGCAGCGGCTACCTGATAAGCAAACGGCGTTAAGGCACCAGAGGCAAGGGTGGTTTTTAAAAACTGGCGACGAGAGAAAATCATAGTAAGGTCCGCACAACAAAATGGAGCCTGACTATGCAGAAGCTCTGTGACACTCCGATGAAGTGTCGATGAACATTTTACTAAGGTATTGAAACTACTTTGTTAAGTACAACAATTGCCACCCCCCGCCGCCAACCGTTTAGCCGCGGGAGCGTATTTCTTCGACTCTCTTCAATCTGGTTAATACCTGTTCGCGTACTGCTGGCGACTGACGGGACAAAAACTCGTCGGCTTTGGCCTGGCTGTAGCGACCGTAACTTTGATAAATTCTCGACGTTAAAACGGTAAGGTTATCCTGGTTGGTGATCCTGTGCAGGTTTTGGTCTGCAAACTGCGGATTACGATAAGCCGAACGACTAATTAGCTCCGAAGTCAGGGGTTGGGTATCAATGTCGGTTTGCCTGTTTAGCCAGCTTAGTGCCTGTTCAGGCTGGTTAAAGCTCATCGACTCAACCACCACTTTGGCTCGTGACTGGCGTTGATCCGGCGCCGCCCGTTGCATAAAACGATCGGCCGCTTCCGCCGGTTTTCTCACCATCCAATTGCGAAACGCTCTCTCTTCAATAGCTTGCCGCTGTTTAGGATCGCTAATCAGATCGAGCCTGGCCAGCGCTTCGTCTGGGTCTTTAGTTAACCAACTGGAGAACACAGCTTGTAGTGCACTGTCGTTATCCATGGCCTGAACCCGGTCAAGTAAATACTCAAAATCTTCGGTATTTTGCAGGCTCCTGGCAGTGCTGCTTACGGCATAATCAATCGCTTCAAAGTCATTGGCATCGAAATCCGTTTCTATGCTGCTGATGGCGGCATCCAGATCCTGTCGGGCGAGGCTTGAAAACAAGCCGCCCAGTGCAAATCTACCCATTGCCTGCTGGCGGGTATCCTCAGGCTGGCTCAAATACCACTGCAGCGCAGCATGGGGGTCGGAATCTGCCCAGGTTGCAATGACAGCCGCCATAGCGCCGTCTTTTTGCATGCTGCCGGTCACGTTGAGGTTTACATAATCCACGGCCTGCAGTGGTGACAATTCTGCCAGCCGGTTGATAAACAACATGTTAATTTGCAAACTTTCCGGCGAGTCACCGTATTCCAGCTGACTGAGCGCCGCTAAGGTTTGTTCTAAATTAAGTTGCGACACAATAGCGTAGGCTTTGGCGATACTTGCCATAGTGGGCGACCAGCCCATATCGCCTAACAGCGCCTGCGTTTGCGCGACAGCGTCATCTACCGTTACTGGCTTATAGGCACTTTCAATGTTCGCTTCAGGCCCCGCGCCAGTCTCCTCATAAATTGGCAAGATTTCGCTGCTTGTCACATTGTGCCTGTCTGGCTCTGCTGTGTCTGTAAGAGAGTTTACGGAACCGGGCCCGGCTCTCTGGTGAGAGTTAACTTGTGATGTGCCATACCAATAAGCGCAGAGTACGGTCGCCATCCACAGCAAACCAATCAGTAATTTCATATCCAATCCTTTGAAAACGAGAACCTACCGGTCTTACCTTGTTAAGGTTATTAATGACCGGAAAATACAACTAAAGTCTAACCTTTAATGGCTCGTTGCGCCAAAATAATTGTTTAGCAGGTCACATAGCCAACCCGTCTGATTGGCTGATATTACAACGAGGTGTCCCTGGCCAGAAAGCCGAGCGCAGAGCGACTGCCATGCAGGCGGATTTGTTGCCCCGGACGAAGTCGCTCCCACTGCGATCTGGTCGTTACCTGGCACACATAATCAAAAAACTGAGCGCTGTACTCCGCCAGATAAATTTTACCGTTACAGTGCTTTCTACGAAAGCGGCGGGGTAACTTTGCGATAGTCACCTGCTCGGTTGCCGTGCTGGCATCCAATACATAAAGATGCAGCGCGACCGGCGCGCCACGGTAAACTGCCAGGGCTGTAAACAAAGCAACCAGCAACGCTGCGCCAATCGCATTATAAAAACGGCGCGGTGAATCAACGTTTATGGGCTTTTTGCCCTTCGCCAGCCGCTCGGCATTCATTTTACGCAGGTGATTGGTGTGGAGGAATTTTTTGCAAGTTACCACAAATACCACCAGGCCCGCCGTTAAGGCTACCCATTTGAAGGGGGTAACCATCTCGTTATTCAGCAGAAAAGAGTGAAAATAAACCGGTAGTAACATGGCGCCGAGAATTAAACCGCCACAAATAAGCGCTAATGTGCCAAGCAACTTGCGCTGTATTTGCTCGGGAGTTTCAGGTTCTGGCAGCAGTATTTCCTGCTCAGGCGCGGGGGAATCGTCTTTATTGGCATCCAGTGAAGCCAGCGCCTGATGAATTTGTTTCACCCGCTCTGGAAACCGCGCCTTGTCGATGGTACTGAGCGCTTCTTCAAGTTCTGCTTTTGAGTAACGACTGTAATCTGGTGTCACTGATCCATTGACCTTACCGGCGATCCTTTTCAATACGATACACGAGCGGGTACAAAAAAACTAATCAATCCAAATCAATAGGTTAATTCGTACTAAACTGGTATTTTACAGGAAAGCTCAATGCTTATTAGGAAAACGGATGAATTTACGGCTGTTTACCACCCGCGTCAGGGTGTTATGGGAATCACTGTCTACCAGCTACTGGTTTATTCCTCTGCTGATGATGAGCATAAGCGTGGCGCTGTGTTATGCCTGTTTATCGGTTATTGAACGGGCTTTTCTGCCGGATGTTTTACGACCGCTAATTCCTCTGGTGACACAAGAAAGCGTTCAACAACTACTGTCTACCGTCGCCGGCGCCATGATAACCGTAACCAGTATTGCTTTCTCTATGACCCTGGTATCGTTAACACTGGCCTCAAATCAGTTTGGGCCACGCCTGATTCGCAATTTTATGCAGGATCGCAATACCCAAATGGTACTGGGTATTCTGGTCTCCACCTTTCTGTTTTGTCTGATTTCCCTGCACCACCTGTCGTCGATAAACAGTAATCAGGATGCAGTCTCGATGTTGGCCGGTGCCACCGTGTTTCTGGCGCTTATCGACTGTGTCACCATCATCTATTTTATCCACCATGTGTCCCGCTCCATTCAGGCAGACCAGGTAATTGCCAATTGCGTACTGCATTTTGAAAGCAACATTAACTCCTTGTTGCCGGTACCCGAATCCAACTCGTCTTTCCGGGCTATTGCCGAGCAGTGGGCAGCGCCACAAGGTGACTTTCAGGTGAGCGTGAAAGCGGTGCAGAACGGCTATGTGCAAACCATTAATTATGCCAGCTTTCTGAATCAGAATGCCACCGAGGTAGCAGGGTGTGAATTACATGTTCGCAGCGGCGACCACGTTTTATGCGGCGAAGCATTATTTACCGTTCACTGCCGGCAACCTGCCAGCGAGGACGAATTTACTACGCTGCGACAAGCGGTGGTGCTGGGCGCCAACCGAACCCCCATTCAGGATCCTGAGTTTGCTATCAGTCAGCTGGTTGAAATTGCCCTGCGCGCTTTATCACCGGGGATTAATGACCCGCATACAGCCATCACCTGCGTGGATAAGCTAACCGCCATTTGTGTGCAGGTAGCCACCCGCGAGTTTCCGGCGGAAAACCTCATTCACACTTCGTCTGAGGTGTGGCTGAAACGCCGCACATTCACCTTTGCCGGTGTGGTAGATAAAGCCTATAGCCAGATCCGGCAGTCAGCTAACGATCAGATTGCGGTGCTTATCCACTTACTCAAAAGCCTGGCTAAACTAAAGCAGTGCTGCGCTGCCACAGAGCAGAAAACCATCATCACTCATGCACGAGGTATAGCTGAGCAAACAGACGCGTTAACCATCAGTGACTGCGATAAAAAATCCATAGAAGAGGCTATGTTGCCGTTTGAATCAAACGACTAAGACAGAGGGGCTTGCTAGTAAGCGAAGCCCCTGCAAAGAGATGATTTAGCGATTGCGCGGCGTCGACTCACCCAAACGAGCAGCCTCGGATCGAACATAGTCGGTTGAAGGCATCTGAATAACGAAATTTCGGGCATTAACGTTTGCGTCAAAATTAACTGACACAGTCATACCTTTTGCGGTAACCGCTTCACCATCAACAAACCGGGGCGTGTAACGCCATTGCTGAACAGCTTCCAGGGCACTTTTTTCAAAATATTTGCTGCTGCCAGTCCCCTCTTTAATGCGAGCGTTCTGAACTTTCCCCTGAGGGTTGATATCAAATACCACCTCCAGCTGGCTATTGCCGTTCAGTCCGCGGGCCACAAAGGGATATTCCGGCTTTTTACTGGTTAATTTCAGCGGCTCCATTTGCGACTGCCAGGGCTTCATTGCAGCTATCTGATTGCTGTGATAGCTGGCCTTTTCAGGATCCCCCAGGCGTGTATAGGCATCTTCCAATAACGCGTGAACCTGCAATGAAACAGGATGCGTATAGGCTAACTTGCTTTCCAGAAGGGAAGTCAGAGGCTCAAGCAAAGCTACCGCTGTATTTAAGTCATCAGAGCGGTAAGCTAACTGACCCAATAACTGGCGCTGACGTAAAGTGCGGAGATCCTCTTCCCCCCAGGTTGCCTGAGCAGCCGCTAAACCGGCGTTCAGAGTAGCTTTAACATCCTCGATCCGATTAGGGATCTGTCCAGTTTCAAGTAACTTACTGGCCACCATATAGTACATGTTAGCTTTATCCGCCGGGTACTTAGCCGCCGAATCAGGTAAATCTTCCATGATTTCTCTTATCAGTAACTCGCCACGTGAAAGGCTGGTAATTCTGACGACACGCTCATCATGGTTGGCTGTCAGAGCACTGTAAAAATCGAGTTTTGTTGCCAGCGTTTTAATCGAAAGAGCACCAAACTTTTCGGTCGCGAGATCGGTTAAGGCTTCAAACTGCTCAACTGCAGCATCATTATTCCCGGCCTTTAGGTTGGCTGCCGCAACATTGTACTTAAGGGCAAAAAGGTTGTCAGAATCGCTGGCATATTTCTGCTGCCCGGCTTCAAGAGCCTGCTGGGCAAACATTAAAGTCTGGGCTGTATCACCGGTACTGACTGCCTGCTGATACTGTTGATAAGCACTGGTCATTTCGCTGGCGTGAGTCTGAGCAGACATCCCCAGACTGAAGGCAACGGCAGTCGCCAGTGAGAGATAACGTTTTAGCATAACTTTCTCCATGTCAGTTAATCACGTTTAGTCCTGAACCACCTACATCCTGAACAGGGGTATTAAACTTAAGTATAAAGTTAAGATACCAGAACAAAAAAAGCCAGCATATAGCTGGCTTTTCAATCAATTATGCGATGAATAACTTATGAGCCCAGTTCAGCCTGAATCTGCTCGCTGCTGCTCTTTTCTGACTCAACAAACTTCGACCACTGCTGCGCCATCCCTTTACTTGAGCTGAATTTCTCAGCTTCGGCCAGGGTATCCAGCGCCGCGGCATACTGTTTTTTGTTGTACAGCGCCATGCCTTTAATCAAATACGGGATGCCCGGATTACGCAGCTCACCTTTATTAAGCGCGTTGTCAGCCGCTTCAATGGCGTTGTCCCAGCTTTCCATGTTCAGATAAATTTGCGCCAGTTGAGCATCCAGCTCACCGTCATCGGATAAATCGGCTGCCTGAGCCATAACCGGAACCGCTTTTTCCTGTTCTTTAGCCAGCGTCCAGCTTTGGCCGAGGAACTTAAGGTTACGCAGATTCTTTTCCAGCACCCCATCATTTAACGCCTGCTCCATCAGACGGGCGCCTTTATAAGGCGCTTTATGATAGTAATAAAGCTGTGCAAGGTTAAAGATATCGCCACCATTGGTCACGTAGCCCTGCTGGTAAGCCGCTTCCATGATCGCCAGTTGCGTTTTCTCTTCACCCAGCTCACCGTACATACCGGCCAGTTGGATCCAGTACTTTGGCTCGTTAAACAACTTCACCATTTTTACCAGCACGTCTTTAACCTTTTCAGGCTGCTTGAGCTCGTAATAAATAGCACGTTGTAAAATCAGCCAGCCTTCATCCGGGATCATGCCTTCATCTTCGTGGCCTTTAATGGCCTGATTGATAAACTCAGACGCCTCGGCATACTGCTTATTCTGGTAGTAGGCCTGGGCTTTAATGACCAGATTTTTCGGCGGAATTTTACCGGTATTCAATGCTTCCCAGCGCTCAAGATAGGCAATGCTATCGCTGTAATTGCCCTGCATCAGGTGAAGCTGGGCCAGACTGAACAGCGTGCTCATCTCGAAGCTTTCCGGGATCGGCTGTTGCTCAACCACTTTGGCAAAGTTTTCCAGTGCTTTGTCGTACTGTTCGTCGTTGTAGTAAATAAAGCCGTAGAAGTTATACATCATGGCCAGCTCATAGCTGTTCATGGAACTGGCTTTATCCTGCACAACATCCAGGATGTCTACCGCTTCAGCAATGTTGCCTGCATCCGCCTGTTCCTGGGCACGGGCTAACTGCTCGTAAACCTTCGAACGTAATGCCGGCGTGCGACGGGTGGGTCGCTCGCTGGCTTTTTGTTCTTCCTGGGCAACTGCAGGGGCTGCCACCAGCGAACTCGCGCCAGTGAACAACAAGCCCGCCACCGCCAGTGACAACAGGGATTTAGAAAGTGTCTGTTTCATACTCACCTTACCCGTCTATCTGGAACGTAATACGGTTCTGCACACCGGAAACTTCCGCTGGCTCACCATTTACAACCCGAGGCTTATACTTAAACTTCTTAGCTGCATCCATCGCAGCCTGTTCAAAAATGCCTTCCGGATTCGCTTCGATAACGAACACGTCTTTTACGGCACCTTGTTTGGTTACGGTGAACTCAACAATAACAAAACCTTCGATACCACGTTGCAGCGCACGACGGGGATAAACCGGCGATACCTTAACAATAGGCAGGTACTCACCATCGCCGCCTTCCAGCGCTAAACCGCCGCCTTCCAGTGCCATGCTGTCGCCCACATCCGCGGCAAAAGACATTCCGCTACTATCAGCATCCGGACTCGGCGAGTCCATTTGCGGCGAGTCCATTGGCGGTGGTGGCTCTTCTGGCTTGGGTGGCTTACGTGGTTTCCGCTCTTTCTGCTGTACCTGCTCTTCAGGCTTAATGCGAACAAAATCCAGCACGCTGCCTTTAGGCGGCTCAGTTAATGCGCTGCCGCCCATTTTGATCAGCGACTGCATCAGAAAGAACAATCCCAACGTAATCGCCAGTGATACAACAAATGCGATTAAAAATCGTGACATGGTCTATGCTCGCTTATGGCTCTTGCGCGGCGATTGACACATCGTAAACACCAGCGGCCCGGGATGCATCCATCACTTTAATTAGCGTATCCGTAGTGGCTTTCTTATCAGCCTGAATAACTACGGTGCCCTGCGGGTTTTCCGCGTGTAAACGCTCAATATTAGCCTGTACAGCACGAACATCGATACGTCGCTTGTTAATCCAGATTTCGCCTTTATCCGTGATGGCAATCAGGATGTTGGCGCGATCTTTCTTAACCGCTGTGGCGGCTTCCGGACGGTTAACGTCGATACCCGCTTCTTTCACAAAAGAGGCCGTTACGATGAAGAAGATCAACATGATAAATACAACGTCCAGCATGGGCGTCATATCAATGGTGGCTTCTTCTTCATCCACCAGGTTTTGAAAATGCTGTTTCATAATTCTTTGTTACCTTGCTAGTGGGCGACTCGCAACGAGTCCCCCTCTCGGAATACCTTGTTAGCGCTTGATAAGTGCTTCTTCTAAGTGAGCACGTTCGGTTTTCACTTTGCGGTTCAACCAGGTTGACGCAAAGACACCAGACAGTGCTCCAACCATTCCGGCCATTGTCGGAATAGTGGCTTTCGAAACACCAGACGCCATCGAACGGGCATTACCTGAACCTGAGATGGCCATAACATCAAAAACTTCGATCATTCCGGTTACCGTTCCCATCAGACCCAGCAGCGGACAAAGTGCTACCAGCGCCTGAATAATCGGGATGCTGCCATTTAAACGAATGGTCAGCGACGAAATGACTTTTGAGCGAACCTGCTCAGCGTACCAGGAAGAACGATCTTCGCGGGATTTCCACTGAGCGATTGCTTCTTTGCTTAAGCTTTTGTGCCAAATCAGCAGGTACAGAGCACGTTCGAGGATCAAGAGCCACATGACGAATATCAGCAACCCGATGACCAGGAGTACCTGGCCTCCGGTTTCTGTAAAATCACGAATTGCTTCCAGAAACTCAATCATGATGATTAGCCTTTCTCAGCGCGCTCAGCGATTACTCCGGCAGCTTGTTCCTGCAGAATGTAAACAATGTTCTTACTACGCGTATTCAGCATCGCGTACAGTAAGGTAGTCGGGATAGCTACCACCAGACCCAGTACGGTAGTTACCAGGGCAGTAGAGATACCACCAGCCATCAGTTTCGGGTCACCGGTACCAAACAGGGTAATCGCCTGGAAGGTGTTGATCATACCGGTAACGGTACCTAACAGACCCATCAGCGGTGCAACCACAGAGATTATCTTAATGATGGTCAGGTTACGGCCCAGCTTAGGTACTTCAGCCAGAATGGCTTCAGTTAAATGCAGTTCCAGTGCTTCAGTGTCGGCATTAGGATGCTCATCACGTACTTTCAGTACACGGCCTAACGGGTTGGTGTTTTTGATTTCTTTCGACTTAAGCTGACGGTTAACCTTGGTACGAATAATTGTCAGAGTAAACAAACGCTCGATTGACAACAACAAACCAAAAGCACCGACGATTAAGATGATGTAACCCACTACACCACCCTGCTCTACACGCTCTTGCAGGTTAGGCGCTTGTACCAGCAGGCCAAGGATTGAGCCGCCAGTCGGGTCGATACCAAACTTAACAATTTCACCGTTAGAGGCTTGCAGTTCTGCGGCAGATTCACCGTAGCGGCCCGCAGGCTGACGGATAAGCTCGGCAACCGTACCGGTTACGCCGTTGTAGTCGAGGTACTTGCCATCAGCAACCAGGGCAAACGGACCAACACGAACCACTTCTTTAGACACTTTGGCACCACCCGCTTCCACTACGTCGGTAGTGAACTTGGTGACTTTGCCTGATTGGGTCATTTCGCGCTGAATTTCATACCAGACCTGCTCAATCTCATCGATAGAGGCCAGTTTTGAGCTTGAGCCCATGTCCTGTGCAAGCTGGTCTAAGAATGCAGCACGGCCAGGGATTTCAGCAGAGACCACTGAATTGTAAAATTTGTTTTTAGTGTCGCCGGCAACCTGTTGCAGCACACCAAATAACTCTTTTAATGAACCTAAACGGTTGGTCAGCGCTTCATTTAAGTCTGCCAGTTTAAATTCGTTTTCTTCAAAGGTCGTTTCGAGCTGCTCTGACGTAGCCAGCGTGCGGTCACGCAGCTGTGCAGTTTCACGCAGAATGCGGTCCTGCTCTGCTCGCTGAGCCATAAACTCTTGCTCGCGCTGTTTGTTTTGCTCAGTTTGCGCAAACTTACCTTCTTCCAGCTGCTTTAATAAAGCATCTAAATCTAATGCACGGTCATCCTGTGCGACAGCGCTTACGCTGATGCTCGCAGCAACCAGACCAAATACGATATTCTTAAACGATTTCAACATCATCTTCGTCCTCTTAGTCTGTAATCGCTACAGGCAGCATTAACAGATCAGGCGCAAGTTGCTTCTTGGCCATGCGTAATGCTTTGGTTACCTGGGTACGGTAAGAGCTGTCTAACTCTTCCCACTGACGGGTTTGCTTGTTCCACACGCCCTGCGTGCCGGCATCACGAGTTTGATAAATCAGCGCGGTACGACCTAAGCGTAAAAACTCAACGTCACGCTCCTGACCGTTGATTTCGTGGATACCCGTGTAGGCTTCCATAGTACGGCCGTAATCCATCTCAACCTGATAGGCTTCCATTACACGCCGGAATTTTTCCGAAGCCGCTACGTCAGCACGGTCCATCATACTTTTCAGGCTCGCAATGCGTTCGCTACGTTCTTGTGACAGAAACGGTACGTCCAGTTCGATAAACTGTTCCAGACCATCAATCATACGAATCATCAGCGGTGTGATCTGACGCTCGATAACCGACACTTCGTCAATCGCTTCATTCAGGTCAGCCATTTCCTGTTCCTGGCTGGCGATCTGCTTACGCAATTGATTGTTATAAACTTCCAGACCTTCGATCTCTTTGTTCAGCGTTTTAAACTGTTGCAGCTTGCTGTCAATCTGATCGGTAATGCCATCAATTTTTTGCTGCGATTTGGCAGCTGACTCGTTGATTTCCTTGGCAGTGTCAATGGCAGGCTTTAAGTCCTGCTCCTGAGCAAAGGCTGACGCCGACAATAATGCCGTGCTCATCAGCAAGGTGTTAAAAAGCTTCATAGATTCAAACCTTTTGTTTTCAAGAAATCGGATGTACCGACCACTAAATTAGCTGCGGGTAGGATAGGGGGTTTCTGTGACAGTTTTATTACATATCTGTCATATAAATATGGCAGTAAAAAGGGGCCCTTACGGCCCCTTTGCTGATGCTGCTTAGAACTGGTAGCTGTAGCTTAAACCAAACTCTACGCCATCTTCCTGTAACAACAGGTTTAAGCCTTCCTGTTGAATTTGCTTGGATTGATCCAGCAGGTTTTTGATGCTGAATTTAATCCGCGTATTGAAGTCAGGATAATAGGTATAGTTCATATCCAGTGAATGGTAGGTCTGCTCTTCGGCATCCTCGTTACCACGCGTACCAGGCACAATAATCCGTGGTCCAAAAGCGTTGTAAACCAAGGTTGCAGAGTGCTCACCGTTATCTGAATCGTAACCTACCTGCAGGTTAGCGACCCATTCAGAGTGGCCCACCAGGCGACGTTTGTTGTTGGTCACGGTAATCGATGCAGAGGTCGCGTTTAACGCATCGAGTAACTGGGTTTCAAACAAACTGGTTACATCATCTTCTACCGCACCCAAAGTCACCTCAGAGTCGGAAATGGTCAGGTTACCGGTCACGAAGAAGTTACTTAGTTCACTGCTGATAATGCTCAGGTCCTGCAGGAACTCCACTTCAAGACCATACAACTTACCTGACTCACCGTTGGCGGTTAACAGGTTAGGTGCTGCACCACCCACGGTGTTCAGCTCAATCAGTTCGATGGGCTTTTCGATGTCCTTATAGAACACGGCTACCGACAGGTTATTGCCCGCTTCACGATACCATTCCCAACGGAAGTCGACGTTGTCCAGCTTAGAGCTCTGCAGCAGTGGCGTACCACGTACCAGGAACTCGGTCAGCGGATCGATAAAGAAGGTCACACTTACGTCACGCAGGTCCGGGCGGATGGTCGTCTGACTCATGTTCAAACGGAACTGCATGTCGTTATCCATCATGTAGGTTAACGCCAGTGAGGGGAAGAAGTCGTCTTCTTCAAAGAATAACTGCTCGATTTCTTCCGGGCTCACAGAAAACTG
>Ga0213838_1000959_pt1 | contig 16675 bp, 13 predicted proteins | sample SWPATP13_FD_160577 | JGI IMG/M metagenome (GOLD analysis project Ga0213838, IMG submission 160577) | Coastal seawater microbial communities from Marineland, Florida, United States - SWPA TP1 #3 | ecosystem: Environmental > Aquatic > Marine > Coastal | place: USA: Florida | collected 2016-08-06 | reverse complement strand
GGCCCGCCGCCCATGGTCGACGCGGTACGCGGCTGGCTGACGGCGACAGGTGTGAGCCCCGCCAGCTTCCATTACGAGAAATTCTCGCCGAATGCAGGAGCGTGATCATGCAGCGTTTTGAAGACAAGGTCGTCATCGTGACCGGCGCCGCCCAGGGGATCGGTCGCGGCGTAGCACTGGCGGCCGCGCGCGAAGGCGCACGGCTGGTGCTGGCCGACCGCGCCGCTGTGCTGGAAGAAGTCGGCGCCGAAGCGCAGGCGCTCGGCGCGCTCGTGACCCTCGCCAAGGTCGATCTCGAAACCTGGGCCGGCGCCCGCGCGCTGGTGGAGACCGCGCTACGCGCGTTCGGCCGCATCGACGTGCTGGTGAATAATGTCGGCGGTACGATCTGGGCCAAGCCTTACCAGGAATACCTCGAGGACGAGATCGAAGCGGAAATCCGGCGTTCGTTGTTCCCCACCCTGTGGTGCTGCCGCGCCGTGCTGCCCGCCATGATCGAACAGCGCGCCGGCGCCATCGTCAACGTCTCCTCGGTGGCGACGCGCGGCATCCACCGCATCCCGTATTCGGCGGCCAAGGGCGGCGTGAATGCAATGACGGCCAGCCTGGCCTTCGAGCATGCGCAGGACGGCATCCGCGTGAATGCGGTGGCCACCGGCGGCACCGAGGCGCCGCCGCGCATCGTGCCGCGCAACCCGAAGCCGCTGAGCGCGCAGGAACAGGTCTGGTACCAGGGCATCGTCGACCAGACCCTGCAAACAAGCCTGATGCACCGCTACGGCACCATCAACGAACAGGTGCGCGCGATCCTGTTCCTGGCCTCCGATGAAGCGTCCTACATCACCGGCACCGTGCTGCCGGTCGGTGGCGGCGACCAGGGGTGACCATGACGACCATTGCGCTGAACGGAACCCGATTGCGCGTGCGCTGCGACGGCGAGCGCAGCCGCCCGACGGTTGTGCTGAGCAATTCCCTCGGCACCGATCTGTCGATGTGGGATGCGCAGGCCGCGCTGCTGGCGACGCGCTTTCACGTGGTCCGCTACGACACGCGCGGGCACGGCGGCTCGGATGCGACGCCCGGACCATACACGATCGACCTGCTCGGCGCGGACGTGCTGGCGCTGCTCGACCACCTCGACATCGAACGTGCCCACCTTGTCGGCCTGTCGATGGGTGGTGTCGTCGCCCAGTGGCTGGGCGCCCATGCGCCGCAGCGCCTGCGCAAGCTGGTGCTGGCAAATACGGCCGCCCGCATCGGGACCGAGGAGGGGTGGCGTACCCGCGCCGCCGCCGTGCGCGCCGAGGGCATGAGCGACATCGCCGCCGGTGCGCCGGGACGCTGGTTCACGCCGGAATTCGTGGCGCGCCAAGCGGTCATCGTGGGATCGATGCAGAAAACCCTGCGCGGTCAGGACCCGGAAGGCTATGCGGCCTGCTGCGAAGCGCTGGCCGTGGCCGACATGGGGGAGGACCTCCGCCGCATCGCCGCACCGACCTTGGTGATCGCGGGAATCCACGATCCAGTGACGACCGTGGCCGATGCGCAGCAGCTTGCGCGTGCGATTCCCGATGCGACGGTCGCGCCGCTGCCCGCCTCGCACCTGTCGAACATCGAAGCGCCGGATCGCTTCAGCGAACTCGTCGCGAGCTTCCTCCTGGCCTGACGCCGCTTCCCTTCTACCGGAGACACGCATGCAACAGACCCGTTATCCAGGACAGGCGGCTGCGACCCTCGACACATCAAGTGGCCGCAGCTGGTCCGACTGGTCCGCCTCCAGCATCACGGCGGGCTTCCTCGCGGTGCTGGTGTCGTTCACCGGCCCGCTCGCCATCTTCTACCAGGCCGCGCAGGCGGCCCAGGTCGACAGCGCCACCTTCGCCTCCTGGGTCTGGGGCATTTCGATCGGCGCCGCGGTTTCCGGCATCGCGCTGAGCTGGGTGCTGCGCGCCCCCGTCATCACCGCCTGGTCGGCGCCCGGCACCGCCTTGCTGATCACGCTGTTTCCGGGCCTGTCGCTGGGCGAAGCGGTCGGGGCCTACCTGACGGCGGCCGGCATCCTGCTGCTCATCGGCCTGTCCGGCAGCTTCGACCGCCTGATGGCGCATGTGCCGAAGGGCGTGGCCAGCGGGATGATGGCCGGGATCCTGCTGCCCTTCGGCCTGAACGCCTTCCGCTCGACCGGATCGATGCCGCTGCTCGTCTTCGGCATGATCGCCGCTTATCTGGTGTTCCGGCGCCGGGCGCCGCGCTACAGCGTCCTGCTGCTGCTGGTCGCCGGCGTGCTGCTGGCCTTCTTCACGGGCGCCACCCGGTTTTCCGGCGTCAGCCTGCAGCTGGTCGCGCCCCAATTCATCGCTCCGGCCTGGTCGTGGTCGAGCACCTTCAGCCTGGCGCTACCGCTGGTATTGGTCACGCTGACCGGCCAGTACCTGCCCGGCATGGCGGTCCTGCATACCTCCGGCTACGCCGCCAACGTCCGTCCCATCATGACCGTCAACAGCCTGGTGTCGCTGGCGGTGGCCTGCACCGGCGGCATCACGATCGCGATTGCCGCGATTACCGCCGCCATGTGCACCGGACCCGATGCCCACGAAGACCCGCGCCGGCGCTACGTGGCCGGCATCGCCAACGGCGTGTTTTATTTGCTGGCGGGACTGTGCGGCGGCTCGATCGTGATGCTGTTCGCCGCGCTTCCGAAGGAGCTGGTCGTGACCCTGGCCGGCCTGGCGCTGCTGGGACCGATCATGGCCAACCTGGCCGGCATCGTTGCCGCCGAGGACCACCGCGAAGCGTCGGTCATCACCTTCCTCGCAACCGCATCGAGCATGAGCTTCCTCGGGCTTGGCTCGGCCTTCTGGGGCATCGCGATCGGCATGGGGGCTTACTGGATTTTGCACGCGAAGCATTTGAAAGGGCAGGGAAAACAGCAGTAACACGGGTTCGCACACACACACTTTAACGAAAACGGAGACACGTATCATGCGACACATCGACATCCAAAAAACCGCCGACGGGGCGCGCTTCAACCGCTTCCACGGCGCGCTCTTGCTGTGGTGCGCCATCATCATCATCTGCGACGGCTACGACCTGGCCGTGGCCGGCATCGCGGTCCCCTCGATCATGAAGGACATGGGCGTCACCGCCCAGAATGCCGGCTTCATGGTCAGCTCGGCGCTGTTCGGCATGATGTTCGGCGCCATCACCCTCGGCACCCTGGCCGACCGCATCGGCCGCCGCCGGGCCATTGCCATCTGCATCGCGCTGTTTTCCGTCTTCACGGCCGCCGCCGGCTTGACCCACGACCCCTACGTCTTCAGCGCGCTGCGTTTCATGGCCGGCCTGGGCATTGGCGGCGTGATGCCGAACGTGGTCGCGCAAATGACCGAATACTCGCCGCGCAAGATCCGCGCGACGATGGTCACGCTCATGTTCAGCGGCTACGCGGTGGGCGGCATGCTGGCGGCGATTCTCGGCAAGGGCCTGATCGCGCAGTATGGCTGGCAGTCGGTGTTCCTGGCGGCGGGGATCCCGGTGCTCCTGATTCCCTTCGTGCTGAAATCGATGCCGGAATCGATGCCCTTCCTGGTCAAGCAGGGCCGTCTCGACGAGTTGAAGGCGACGCTGCTGCGCCTCGATCCATCGTATCGTTTCCAGCCAGGCGACAGTTACACGCTGCCCGCGGTGGATCGCGCCTCGGGGGCACCGGTCGGCAAACTGTTCCACGACGGCCGCGCCTTCTCCACCATCATGTTCTGGATCGCCTTCTTCATGTGCCTGTTCATGGTGTATGCGCTGAGCTCCTGGCTGACCAAGCTGATGGCGGGCGCCGGCTACAGTCTGGGTTCCGCATTGACCTTCGTGCTGGTATTGAACTTCGGCGCGGTGATCGGCGCGGTGGGCGGCGGCTGGCTGGCGGACCGCTTCCATATCAAGTACGTGCTGGTCGCGATGTATGCGCTGGCCGCGATCTCGATCTCGCTACTCGGCTATCCGGTCTCGACGCCGGTGCTGTTCCTGCTGGTGGGCCTGGCCGGCGCTTCGACCATCGGCACCCAGATCGTCACCTATGCCTACGCGGGCCAGTTCTACCCGAGCGCGATCCGTTCGACCGGTATCGGCTGGGCCTCGGGCGTGGGCCGCAGCGGCGCCATCCTGGCGCCGATCGTGATCGGCACCCTGGTCGGCATGGCGCTGCCCTTGCAGCAGAACTTCCTCGCCATCGCCATTCCCGCCGTGGTGGCCACGATTGCCGTCTCGCTGATCCGCCACGGGCGCTCGGCCACTGTGGCGGTCCAGGCCGAACCTCAGGCACATCCAGTGCGCCGGACCGCCTGAGCACAGCGCCTGCTGTTTTACTGCTTCAGCGCTTCGACCTGGATCGCCAGCTTCACGGCAGGGTTGAAGCCCATCTGCACGCCGTAGTCGATACCGAAGTCGCTGCGGTTGAAGGTGGCCGAGGCGTCGGCGCCGCAGACTTCGCGCTTGAACATCGGATGCTGCATGCACTTGAACTGGTTAATGGTCAGCTTGACCGGCTTGGTGACGCCGTGCAGGGTCAGTTCGCCGTTGACCGAGGCCGGCTTGCCGCCCTTGAAAGTGATCGAGTTCGACTTGTAGGTGGCGGTCGGGAATTTGGCGACGTCGAACATGTCCGGGCCCTTGGCATGCTCGCTCATCTTGGCGTGGCCGAAGTCGAGGGTGCTGGCATCGATGGTGATGTCGACGCTGCCGGTCTTCGCGGCGCGGTCGAGCGTGATGCTGCCGCTGGTGTTGGTGAACTTGCCGCGCCAGACCGACAGGCCGCCCATGTGGTCGGCCTCGAAGCTCGGGAAGGTGTGGTTCGGCTCGATGGTATAGGTGTCCGCGGCCAGGGCGCCGGTGGCGGTGGTGGCGGCGACGAGCGCGGCGATCAGGTGCTTGATGTTCATGGGTGTGTTTCCTCTGATGGTGATGAGTGCTTCGGATAGCAGCACTTTATCTGTTCCGCAAAGCGCGGGTAAGCCATCATTTCGGATAACACTGTTCCATTTAGTGGTGCAATGGCGTTTGGGCGAGGAAGGCCTTGAGCAGCCGGTTGAACGCCGCCGCATGCGTCACGTTCATTCCGTGCGAGGCGCCGGCAATCGACCGCTTGTCGACGTGCCCGATCCAGCCGGCCAGGGTGGCGACGTTGTCGCGGTACATGCGCGGGCTGCGTTCGCCTTCGATCAGCAGGACCGGGCAGCGCAGGGCGGCCGCCGCGGCGCGCGTGTAGGCGGGCAGGGGATCGCGAAACTGCTTCGGCAGCGTGGCCGCGTTGGCGGTGGCCATGGTGCGGAAGCTGGCCGGGCTCTTGCGCCAGATGCCGGGCATGCTGACCGAGTCGACGAACAGCTCCAGGCCGGCCTCGATCGCGCCGCTTTGAATCAGCCCGGCCACTTGCGCGCGCAGCGCCACGGTCGCGGGCGGCAATGCGGCTTCCTCACTGCCATCAGCCTGCAGCGGCCCGCCGGGATCGGCCAGCGTCAGCGTCTTCACCAGTGCCGGATGCGCCTGCGCCAGCTGGAAGGCAACGCAAGCGCCGCGCGAGTGGCCGACCAGGTGCACCGGCGCGAGGTCCATGGCGATGATGAATTCGGCGAGTTCCTCGACGTGCGTCGCCACGCTGAAGACGCTGTCCGCATTGTCCTCGCCGAGCGGCCAGTAATGACTGAGACTGAGCGACACGCACTGGAACTGGTTCGACAGCACCGCGCTCTGGCGGTCCCAATAGCGGTAGTCGCACAGCGAGCCGTGGACGAACAGCAGGGGTTCCCCCGCGCCGGAAGTCGCATACGGAAGGCGCGTGCCCGACGCAAGCGTGGCAAAGCCGGGTTCGGGGACGGCGAAATGGCGGGGGTCGGTGACTGCGTTCATGGGTGGGCTCCTTGGGCACTACTATGCACGATGGCGTGGCCTAAGAAAATCGCATAATATTGATCGTATCTATTCGATTATCTGATACTTACGCGATGAAGGCTCTTGACCTGGATGTGCTGGCGATGATCGTGGCGGTGGCCGATACCGGCAACATCAGCCGCGCGGCGGAGGTCGTGCATCGCTCGCAGTCGGCCGTGAGCATGCAGATCAAGACACTCGAATCCGCGCTCGGCAAGCCGCTCTTCGTGCGCAAGCCGAGGAGCGTCACGCCGACCCAGGACGGTGAAGTCCTGCTGATGTACGCCCGCCGCATGCTGGCGCTGCGCGACGAGGCCTGGGCGGCGGTGGTGCGGCCCGACGTCACCGGCCGCGTCGTCATCGGCGTTCCGGACGATTATGCGTCCTCGCTGCTGCCCTCGATTCTCAAGAAGTTTTCCGCGACCTATCCGAAAGTGGAGATCCAGGTGGTCGGGCTGCCCAGCGTGGCGCTGGCGCCGATGGTCAAGGACGGAAGCGTCGACCTGGCTTGCGCCACCCGCGTAAAAGGCCTGGCGGGCGAATTCGTCCGCTTCGAGCCGATGGTGTGGGCGGCGTCGCCCGACGCCCCCGAGCTCTGGCGCGAGCGGCCCTTGCCGATTGCTGTTTTCCTGCCCGGCAGCGTGGCGCGCGAAAACGCGATCCGCAGCCTCGAGCGCGCGAAGATCCCTTACCGCACCTCCTACGAAAGTCCGAGCCTGATGGGGCTGCTCAGCATGGTCGAAGCGGGACTGGCCGTGGCGCCGCTGGCGCGCTGCGCCGTGCCGGAGCGTTTCAGCCTGCTCGGGCAGGCGCAGGGCTTGCCGGAAATCGATCCGCTCGAGATGATCCTGGCGCGCAGCAGCAAGTCGCGGCGGCCGCCGTGCGATTTTTTGGCCGAGAAGATCATGGCGGAATTGCGGCGTTAGGATTCCGGTTGCGTCGAGTGTCGATCAAACGCGCGGCCGATGCATCCGGAACAGCTGCTCCGGCCCGACCGTAAAATAATCCGCCGGGCCACCGCCGCGCAGGATGTGGCCGGCGGCGGCGGTGTCGTAAATGCCGTCCGTGAGCAGCGCGCGCGATATGTGCACGCCCACCACCTCTCCCAGCACCAGCCAGGTCGCCACGGCATCGCCGTTCGCGCCCTGCAGCTGGACCACCTGGGTTACCTTGCACTCGAACGAGACCGGGCTTTCGGCCACGCGCGGCGGCCCGACGAGGCGCGACGGGACAGCCGTCAGTCCCGCCAGCGCGAACTCGTCGACCTCCGGCGGCACCGCCGCGCAGCTGGCGTTCATCGCCTCCGCCAGCGACCTGGTCGCCAGGTTCCAGACGAATTCCCCCGTCTCCTGCACGTTGCGCAGCGTGTCCTTCGCCCCGATGCTGGCAAAGCCGACGATCGGCGGCGTGTAGTTGAACGCATTGAAGAAGCTGTAAGGCGCGAGATTGCGGATGCCGTCCTGGCTGACGGAAGAGATCCAGCCGATCGGACGCGGACCGACGATGGCGTTGAAAGGATCGTGCGGCAGACCGTGGCCGTTGCGGGGTTCGTAGAAATGGGTAGGCATCAGGCGGGCAGGTGCGGTTGCAAAGATGCAGGATATCAGTTCGGCAAGGAAGACGCAGTCGGCCAGGATCGGCGCCGGCCACGCAAAACTTTTCTACATTGTCGAATTATAAAGTGCTAGTATCGAGCAATATAAATTGCTAACGGAGGCTAGGTTGCAAGTGCGCGTCGAGGAAATCAATATGTTCGACCAGGTCATTCACGCCGGGGCAGCGATGTACGTGATCCTGGCGATCTCGGTACTGGCCCTGGCCGTGATCATCGAGCGCGCGCGCTCGCTGCACCGGCAAGCCATCGTCCCCGATGGACTGGCGACGCAGGTCATCGGCTTGTGGCAGGGGCATGCTTTCGAGCAGGTGAGGCAGGTCGCGCTGGACAACGACAGCACGCTGGCCCGCATCGTCGCCTGCATGGTCGACAGGCGCCACAAGCCGCACGCGGCGGTGGCGGATGCTTGCGGCGACATCGCTTCGCGCGAACTGCGCCAGCACCAGCAGAAGGCCTATCCGTTGGCAGTTGTGGCAACCACGGCGCCCATCATCGGCCTGCTGGGCACGGTTGTGGGCATGGTCGAGTCCTTCCATGCAATCGCCTACAGCGGCGGGATGGGCAACCCGGCGCTGCTCGCCGGCGGTATCTCCAAGGCCCTGGTGTGCACCGCTGCCGGCCTGACGGTCGCGCTGACGGCGCTGGCGGCGCACCATTTCTTCAAGCACCGTGTGATCGCCTACGGGCTGCAGCTGGAAAAAGCGACCAACCAGCTGCTCGACGAATGCGCCGGCGGCGCGCAGCCCGACATTCACCTGGAGGCGACGACGCATGCGCATCGATCTTACTGATCATGAAGAGCCGGAAATCGGCCTGGTGGCGATGATCGACTGTATCTTCTTCCTGCTGATGTTCTTCATGCTCGCGACCACCTTCAAGCAGCAAACCAACACCAAGCCCCGCAAGGAGCTGGCGGTCCAGTTGCCGAGTGCCGAAGCAGCGCTGGTGCGCGCCGGTGCGGCGGACGATGCCCTGGTCATCGGGGTCGACCGCGCCGGTGCGCTGTTTGTCGATACCCGGCCGGTGACCGTGCAGGAGCTGCACACCATCCTCGCGCGCGAGGCAGGGGCCGATCCGCAGCGCCGCATACGCATCGACGGCGACCGCGATGCCTCCTACCAGCACATCGTGCGCGTGCTCGATCTGTGCCAGCTCGATGGGCTGACCAACATCGCCATGCACACGCGGAACTGAGATGCCTTATTCGCCGAGCGCCGGCAAGGTGCGCTTGCCCTACCTGATCGTATCGCTCGCGGCACATGCCTGCCTGCTCGCCGCCGTCTTCTACGCCGGGCCTTACCACATCAAATCGGCCACGCTCGACCGCCACGTCAGGAAGGCCGAGGAGGCCGATATCCGGCGCCGCGTGGACGAGATCGCGAAGATCAAGACCCTGCTCGAGAGAAGCCGGCACGAGGATGCACCGGCACAGGCGGCAAACGCCGGCGGCGCGCATGCGGCAAACCCGTCGACGCCCCAGCAGATGCTGGAGCAGGCACGCCGGCTGAGCGCCGAGATCGCGCAAATCGAACGCCGCGCGCAGGCGCGCGAGCTGGCGCGGCTGCTCAAGATCCCGCCAGAGCAGGCGCTGCGCGCACTGCCGGCGCCTGCGCCCAAGCCGGCCGCTCCTGCGCCAGCCCAGGCCATCGGAGCCCGCCAGGCGCTTGCCGAACTGCGCGAGCACCAGCAACTGGCGCGGGCCGCGCTTCTCAGGCGCGACCAGCAGCTGCAGAAGGAGAGCGGCGGTACACGCGTGCGTGCCGACACTGCGCGCGGGGACATGGGCGGCGCCGGCCGCGCGAACGCCCCGGCTGGCCTCGGCGATGGGGGCACCGGCAAGGCCGGCAAGCGCGGGGCAGGGGCGGGCGGTGTTCCCGGCGAGGACGTGCCGAACGCCGCCCGCATCGACATCCGGGGATATATCGAACAGACCGGCATGAAGGGGGGCAGCGTGCCGCGCGGAGGCGCCTGGGACCTCACTACGCCTGGCCATACACTGGCGCGCGACTATGGCGCCGCCGGGGCGCTGGCGGCGATCGACCCGCGCGCGACGCGCAAGATCAGTGCGCACGCCATCGGCAAGGGCGCCCCCTACGCCGACCGCGTCTACCTGAACCGCTGGCACGTCGTCGGCCCTTTCCCCGGACGCGGTCCGCGCAGCTCGATCGATGTCGCCCACCCGCCCGAGATGCTGGTCGACCTCGATGCCGTGTATGAAGGCAGCGGCGGCAGCACAATCGGGTGGGAGTACCGGACCAGTCCAGCCTACCCCACGGTTCCGCCGCACCGCGCGCAGGATGCGATCTATTACGCCTACACGGAAGTGGTCGTGGACGAGGACGTCGACCTGGTGCTGGCCATCGGCAGCGACGACGATACCAAAATGTGGCTCAACGACAGCCTTGTCTGGCGCAGCGGCGACGCCTACAAGCCATGGTACCGAAGCCCCGGCTATGTGGGGATGCCGAAGGAGATCGCCGACTGGAACCTGGCCGAAGGAACGCGCAAGCTGCGCTTCACGAAAGGCCGCAACCGCCTGCTTCTCAAACTCTACAATGGATCCTCGCTGGCCTTCTTCTCGGTGGTCATCCTCGGCGAAGGAGTGCGCCAATGACGCCGGCGTTATAATAAGCTCATCATTTTCGTGAGCGATCCGACCCCATGCACTACGCCCTCGCTCCCCGCACCTTCCTCTTCAGCCATTATTTCGCGACCGGCCTGCGGATTGCCACCGGCATCATCGGCCTGACCTTCCTCACCTATTTGCTCGCCGACCTGCGAACCGCGGTCGCCGTGGCGATGGGCGCCCTGTGCACCAGCCTGATGGACATGCCGAGTCCCTTGCGCCACAAGTTCAACGAGATGCTGGCGGGCGTGTTGCTGTGCTCCGCGGTGGCGCTGCTGGTCAGCCTGAGTTCGCAGGTGGAGTGGCTGCTGCTGACCGTGATCGTACTGGTGTCCTTCCTCGCCAGCATGATGGTGGTCTACGGCAGGAAGGCGATGCCGCTCCAGTTCGCGGCGCTGTTCGTCATGATGCTGTCGAGCGAAGCCCCGAGCACGCCGCTGCAGGCGCTGCGCCATGGCGCACTGTTCTTCGCCGGCGGCGCCGGCTACATGGCGTATGCGATGGTCGTCGTCTGGCGCCTGCGGCGCCGCCTCAAGCAGCAGGTGCTGGCCGAGGCGCTGTACGAACTGGCGGTCTACACCAGCATCAAGGCGGGCTGCTACGACATCGACAATGCGCTTCCGGCGCAAATGGAAAAGCTGGTGCGCGAGCAAAGCGTGCTGGCCGAGCGCCAGCAGGCCTCGCGCGACCTCATCCTGCGCGGCAAGCCAAGGGAAGAGGAGGCGATCCTGGTGCAGGTGCACTACGCCATGTTCGACCTGTACGAGGTGGTGCTGGCGACCCATACCGATTACGTCCTGCTGCGCGAGCAGTACGCCGGCGGCGCCATCCTGCCCTTGCTGGGCGACCTGATCGGCAAGGTGGCGCGCGATATCGAGGCCGTGGCGTATGCGATGACGCGCGACCAGCCTTCGCGCCCGACCAGCGATTACGGCGCCGAGCTGGACGCGCTCGAGGAGGTGCTGCGCCAACTGCCCGCGGGCGAAGGCGACCCGGACGACGACGTCGTCGATGCGCAGGCGGCGCTGCGCGCCACCATCAATAAAATCCGCGAGGTGGTCGCGATGATCGCGCGCCTGCACGCGGCGAGCCGGTCGCGCTGGGCTGCGCTGCCGCTGGTGCCGGAGTCGGACCTGACGCCTTTCCTGACCCAGCAGCGCTACAGCATCGGCATCCTGCTGGCGAACCTGCGCTGGAGTTCGCCGATCTTCCGCTTCGCGCTGCGGGTGGCGATGGCGATTTCGGTCGGCCTGGTCTCGAGCCGCTGGCTCCCTTATTCGTCGCATGGCTACTGGACCGCGCTGACCATCGCCGTGATCCTTAAACCCAGTTTTGCCATGACCAGCCAGCGCCGCGCCGACCGCCTGATCGGTACGCTGATCGGCTGCCTGCTGACCGCCGTGATCCTGCATTTCGTGCACGCGCCGGCCTTGCTGATCGGCGTGCTGTTCATCGCGACCGTCCTGGGGCCGACTTTCCTCTCCATCAAATACCGGTATACGGCCGTCGCCGCCAGCGTGCAGGCGCTGCTCCTGATCGGCCTGACGGTGCCGCAGGGCGGCAGCGGCATCAGCGAACGCCTGCTCGACACGCTGCTGGGCACCCTGATCGCCACCTTCTTCAGCTATGTGCTGCCGAGCTGGGAGTACCAGAACCTGCCGCGCCTGGTGGACGCGGTGCTGGACGCCAACCGCAAGTACGTCGATGCGGCGGCCGACCTGCTGTTGCGGCGCACGGGCGACGACGTCCGCTACCGCATCAGCCGCAAGCGCTTCATGGACAGCCTCGCCACGCTCAGCGCGGCGCTCGGGCGCATGCTCGACGAACCGTCGGCCAAGCAGCGCGCGCCGGACGAACTGAACCGCTTCACGGTGCAGAACTACCTGCTGGTGGCGCACATGGCGGCGCTGCGCCTGCTCCTGCAACGCTACGCCGAGGACATGCCTAGGGCGGAGGTGGAGGCCGCGCTCGAGCGCGCCTTCGCCGAGGTCAGCGCGAGCCTGGGCGCCACGCCGGCAACCATTATCGCGGCGCCGGAAGGGCAGAGCACGTGGATCGCGCAGTGGCCGGGCTGGGCGCCGTTGCAGCGGCGCCTGCGGCTGTTGCAGCGCGATGCCGCGCAGGTAGCCAGCAGCAGCGCCGCCATCGGCGCCGTCCTCCGGCAGAAATGAGGTCCGATGTTGTCCGCCGCATGTTTTGGGTAGGAGGTGGGGCTGAAACCACGGATAATGGCGGATTATTCGTTCTCGGCATCTCGGAATTCTCCCATGGAAATTAAAGTCAACTTCCTCGACAAACTGCGCCTCGAAGCCAAGTTTGACGACTTCACCGTGATCGCCGACCAGCCGATCCGCTACAAGGGCGATGGTTCGGCCCCCGGCCCCTTCGATTACTTCCTGGCCTCGTCGGCCCTGTGCGCGGCGTATTTCGTTAAGCTCTACTGCAACACCCGGAATATCCCGACCGAACATATCCGCCTCTCGCAAAATAATATCGTCGACCCGGAAAACCGCTATGCCCAGATCTTCAAGATCCAGGTCGAGCTGCCGGCCGATATGTCGGACAAGGACCGCCAGGGCATCGTGCGTTCGATCGAACGTTGCACCGTCAAGAAGGTGGTGCAGGCCGGTCCGGAATTCGTGATCGAGGAGGTCGCGAACCTGGACGCCGACGCCCAGGCCTTGCTGACCTTGCGGCCGGACGCGGACGCGCATACCTACATCCTGGGCAAGGATCTGCCGCTGGAGCAGACCATCGCGAATATGTCCGGCAAACTGGCCGCTCTCGGCATCAAGATCGAGATCGCTTCGTGGCGCAATATCGTGCCGAATGTGTGGTCGCTGCATATTCGCGATGCCCACTCGCCCATGTGTTTCACGAACGGCAAGGGCGCGACCAAGGAAAGCGCGCTGGCCTCGGCGCTGGGCGAGTATATCGAGCGCCTGAACAACAATCACTTTTACGCCGGCGCATTCTGGGGCGAAGACATCGCCAAGGCGGACTTCGTCCATTATCCGGACGAGCGCTGGTTCAAGCCGGGCAAGCGCGATGCGCTGCCCGCCGGGATCCTCGACGACGTCACCCGCGGCATTTACGATCCCGACGGCGAATTGCGCGGCTCGCACCTGGTCGACACCAATTCCGGCAATGCGCAGCGCGGCATCGTCGCGCTGCCTTTCGTGCGCCATTCGGATGGCGAGACCGTCTATTTCCCGTCCAACCTGGTCGAAAACCTCTACGCCAGCAATGGCATGAGCGCCGGGAATACCCTGGCCGAAGCGCAGGTGCAATGCCTGTCCGAGATTTTCGAGCGCGCCGTCAAGCGCGAAATCCTGGAAAGCGAAATGGCCTTGCCCGACGTGCCCCAGGAAGTATTGGCGAAATATCCCGGCATCCTGGCCGGGATTGCGGCACTGGAAGAGCAGGGCTTTCCGGTCCTCGTGAAAGATGCGTCGCTGGGCGGCTTGTATCCGGTCATGTGCGTCACCCTGATGAATCCGCGCACCGGCGGCGTCTTTGCTTCCTTCGGCGCGCATCCGAGTTTCGAGGTGGCGCTGGAACGCAGCCTGACGGAATTGCTGCAGGGGCGCAGTTTCGAAGGCCTGAACGATCTGCCGCAACCGACGTTTGCCAGCGAAGCCGTGAAGGAGCCGTATAACTTCGTCGAGCACTTCATCGATTCCAGCGGCGTGGTGTCGTGGCGCTTCTTCAGCGCCAAGGCGGATGTCGATTTCGTCGAATGGGACTTTTCCGGCCATGGCGAGAATTCGAATGCGCAAGAAGCCGCGACCCTGCTCGGCATTCTCGACGACATGGGCAAGGAAGTCTATACGGCCGTGTACGACCAGCTTGGCGCCATCGCCTGCCGCATCCTGGTGCCGGGTTATTCGGAAATCTATCCGGTCGAAGACCTGGTCTGGGATAACACCAACAAGTCCTTGCTGTTCCGCGAAGACATCCTGAACCTGCACCGCCTGGACGACGACCAGCTGGAAGCCCTGCTCGAGCGCCTGGAAAACAATGAGCTCGACGAATACTCCGACATCGCCAGCCTGATCGGCATCGAGTTCGACGAGAACACGGACTGGGGCCAGCTGACGGTGCTTGAATTGCGCCTGCTGATCAACCTCGCCCTGAACGAATTCGAGGAGGCGCATGAACTGGTGGGCGCTTTCCTGCAGTACAACGACAACAGCGTCGAGCGCAAACTGTTTTACCAGGCGATGAACGTGGTGCTGGAGGTCGAACTCGACGACGAGCTGGAGCTCGACGATTTCATCGTCAACTTCCGCCGCATGTATGGCGACGCCCGGATGGATGCGGTGCTGGGCTCGCTGGACGGCAGCGTGCGCTTTTATGGCCTGACGCCGACCAGCATGAAGCTGGAGGGGCTCGATCGCCACCATCGCCTGATCGACAGTTACCGCAAACTGCATACGGCGCGCGCCAAGGCGGCCATGGCGTCGGACGACCAGGTGAGGAAGGCCTAGTCCCGTCGCGGCCACGCGTTCATCGCGCGTGGCCGACCATCCTGCAAAAACCTCGTCGCCATGCGCATGCGCCGGGTCGCACACGGTGCCGCCTGGTTCAACCCGCGGTCGCGCTGTACCTGTGCTCGAACTCCGCCATCGGCAGCGGACGCCCCAGCAGGAAACCCTGCATCGAAGAGCAGCCGCCCGCGATCAGGAAGACCCGCTGGGCTTCCTGCTCGACGCCCTCGGCCACGATCTCGAGCTCGAGCTTGTTGGCCAGCGCGATGATCGCCTCGACGATCGATGCCGAGCCCGGGTCGATGCCGATATCGTGCACGAAGGATCGGTCGATCTTCAAGGCGGAGAGCGGGAAGCGCTTGAGATAGGCCAGCGACGAGTAGCCGGTGCCGAAATCGTCGAGCGAAAAGCACACGCCCTGCGCGCAGATCTCCTGCATGCGATGGGTAATCTCCTGCATGTCTTCGGCGAACACGCTTTCGGTCAGTTCCAGGCACAGCCGGCCCGCCGGCGCGCCCGTGCCGTCGAGGATGCCCGCCATGCAGGCCGCGAAGTCGGCATCGCGCATCTGGTGCACGCTGATGTTGACGGCCAGCTTGAGCGGCGCCAGCGCGGGGTTGTGCTGCCAGCGCGCGAGCGCCCGGCAGCTCTCGCGCAAGACGTGCTCGCCGAGCGGCAGGATCAGGCCCGACTCCTCGGCAAAGCCGATGAAATGGTCCGGGCCGATCAGGTCGTCGGCCCCGCGCCGCCAGCGCACCAGTACCTCGGCGCCGACCAGGCGCGCATTGGTGTCGAACTGGGGCTGGCAGAACAGGCAGAACTGGCCCAGCGAGAGGCCGTCGCGCATCGCCGCCTCGAAGGCGGCGCGGCGGTCGGCGGCGTCCTGCATGCTCGGGTCGAAGAAGCGGGCGAGGTTGCGGCCGTCGGCCTTGGCCCGGTACATGGCCAGGTCGGCCTGCTTGAGCAGGGTTTCGATATCGGTCCCGTGCGCGTCGAACAGGGCGACGCCGATGCTGGCCGAGGTCTTGAACAGGTGCGAGCCGAGCTGGTAGGGCCGGCCCAGTACCGACAGGATCTTGGCCGCCACGCGGTCGGCTTCGGAGGCGGCGCCGTCCTGGAGGCTGCCCAGGCCTTCCAGCACCACCACGAATTCGTCGCCGCCGAGCCGGGCCAGCTGGTCGCTGTGGCGCAGCGCGCGCCGCAGCCGCTCGGCCGTCTGGCGCAGCAGCATGTCGCCCAGGTCATGCCCCATCGTGTCGTTGAGCAGCTTGAAGTTGTCGAGGTCCAGGTAAAGCAGGGCGCTGTATTGGCCGGAGCGCCGGCCGCGCGCCAGCACCTGGTCGAGCTCCCCGATCAGGAAGCGGCGGTTCGGCAAACCGGTCAGGTGGTCGAAATAGGCCAGTTCGTAGATATGCCGTTCGGTGCGTTTGCGCTCGGTGAGATCGGTGTTCACGCCCGAGATGCGCACGGCCTTGCCGCTGTCGTCGCGCAGCACGTAGCCGCGCGACAGCACTGGCACGTAATGGCCGTCGCGATGACGCAGCCGGAACTCGACGCTGAAGCCGTCGCGCGTACTGGGCAGCAGGTCGGCGAGGTAGTCGCCGATCATGGCATCGTCGTCCGGGTGCAGCAGGCGGCGCCAGGCGCCGGCGTCGTCGATGCCTTCGCCGCTGGGGTAGCCGAGCATGTTCCACCAGCGCTCCGAATAAAACACTTCGTTGCTGTCGAGCTCCCAGTCCCAGGGGGCGTCGGTGGAGCCCTTGAGCACCAGCTGCAAGCGCTCTTCGGATTTTTCCAGGGCGTGCTGGGCGTTTTTCAGCGCCGTGCAGTCGGTGAAGCAGACCACGACCTGGCGCACGCGGCCTTCATCGTCGAATTCGGGGTAGGCGTTGCAGAGTAGCCAGCAGGTGGAATCCTCGCGCACGATGCCGGCCACGAGGCCGGAGAGTTTGCGCCCGGTCCTGAGCACGGTATAGGCGGGGAATTCCTCGGCCGGCATCGCCGAGCCATCCTCGCGCAGGATGG
>Ga0213838_1000956_pt1 | contig 16710 bp, 10 predicted proteins | sample SWPATP13_FD_160577 | JGI IMG/M metagenome (GOLD analysis project Ga0213838, IMG submission 160577) | Coastal seawater microbial communities from Marineland, Florida, United States - SWPA TP1 #3 | ecosystem: Environmental > Aquatic > Marine > Coastal | place: USA: Florida | collected 2016-08-06 | reverse complement strand
TCCTGAAGGAAAAGGTCGGACGCCGGCTGCAGGCGGCGATGGCGATCGCGGCGCTGGGCCTGGCCTGCCTGTGCGTCGACGCCCTCGGGCGCAGCTCGCAGGTGACGCTGGCGGGCTTCCTGCTGAGCGTGGCCTCGGCCGCGATGTGGGCGGCCTCGAACATCGTCGTGCGCATCGCCCAGCGCGGCACGCCGCAGTTCGACGTGCTGCCCTTCATGGTCTGGAGCAGCATGGTGCCGATCCTGCCCTTCATCCTGCTGTCGCTGGCCTTCGACCCGCCGGCCACCAGCTGGGACTGGCGCGCGGTGTCGAGCACGGCCTGGGCCTCGATGGCCTACCTCGGCTGGTTCGCCACCATCCTCGGCTATGCGATGTGGACCGGTTTGCTCAAGCGCCATCCGGCCAACCGCGTGGCGCCGTTTTCCCTGGCCGTGCCGCCGGTCGGCATCGCCGCCGGCATGCTGGGGCTGGGCGAGACCGTCACGCCCTGGCAATGGGCCGGCATCGTGCTGGTCGTCGCCTCGCTGGCGCTGGTGATCATCAAGCCGCGGGTGGCAAGCGCGGCGCCACTATAATGCGGTTTTGACAGCGGTTTCATCCATGGAAACTTCAAAATTCTCGCGCTACACGGCGTCGCGCCTGTTCTGGTTCCTGTTCGGCAGCGTCCTGGGCGGGATGGGCGTCTGGAGCGGGCTCCGGCAAGGCCTGATCGGCGAAACCATGATCGGCCTGGGCCTGATCCTGCTCGGCATCCAGGGCCTGCTGCGCCCGGTCGTCCTGTCGCGGGTGGCGAAGATGAGCAAGGAAGAAATGACGCGCGAGGTGTCGATCGGCTCCGACACCCTGCATGGCGCGCTGTCGCTAGTGATGGCGGCCACGCTGGTCGTCGGTTTCGTCATGAAATACCTGGTGAAGGTGTGAATCTTCACGAAACCGGCGTTATTTGACGAAACTGCGCATTTTCCAACAGTAAGTACGATTTCTGCACGAAATTGTGGTTTTACTATAGGCAATGATTTAATCTGTAGGAACTCTCCTACTCATTAGACCGCCATGGATCGCAGCTATCGGTATTCCCGCCGGATCGAACGACGCGCACGACTCGTCCGGCCCCTGGCCGCGTTCGCCATCCTCGTGCTGGCCGGCGCCGCGATGGCCTTCGCGCTGAGCTCCCCCTCCGATCCGATCGCGGCCGCCGTGCCGGCGGCGGCGCCGGCGATTGCGCAGCTGTCCGCAGCGGCGCCGGCCGCCAGACCCGGCACGCGCCGTGTCTATCCGTACTCGGTGGTGCCGGGCGGGGTCGCCAGCCAGGCGGAGCTGGTCCGCATCGTACGCAGCGACAAGGTGGTGGCGGCGCATTACGCGACCTTCGACCTCGGCCGCGCGCATGCGGTCACCGTCGCCAGGCCGCGCGCCGTACACGTGTCCTACCGCAAGGGCGACAAGGTGTACTGGACGGCGAAGAAAGTCATGCTGCGCGAGGGCGAAACGCTGCTTTCCGATGGCAAGAACGAGATGCGCACCCGTTGCGCGAACCGCGTCTCCGATGTCGCCCAGTTCCCGGTCGAGGCGCACGCGCCGAGCGCCGAGGTGCTCGATGCGGCGTTCGACGAGCCCGACGAGGGCAGTGTGCAAAACGCCAGCGCCGAGATGGCCGACGACGGCGGACTCCCCGCGCTCGGCCAGCAGCCCCTGTTGGCGGCGTTGGCCAGCGCCACCGCCGGCGAGACCGACTCGACCAGCATCGGCCGCAGCGCCAGCGCGCCGCTCGGCGGCATGCCCTCGATCGCCGACCGCCTCGGGCTGAGGGCGCTGACGCCGCTGCTGCCCGCCATCGTTCCCGCGACCATGCCGGGCGCGGCGCCGCAGGCGGACGACGCGGCAACTGGCGGCGGCGCCGAAACCGCGCCGGCGCTGGTCGTGGCGACCGAGGTCATTCCATCGAAGGATGCGGCGCCGGCCATTCCGGCCAGTCCCGTGCCGACCGGGTCTTCCAGCCCCGCCCCCGGCGCGCCGCCGCTTGCCGGGAATACCGGGGCCGTTCCGCCTGCAGCGCCGGGGCCGGGGCCGACTCGGCCTGAGCCGCAGCCGCTGCCCGGGCCTCTGCCCCAGCCTGCCGCGACGCCGAAGCCCGACACCGCCGCGCCCGTGGCGCCCGTCGTCGTCGAAGACACGCCCAAGCCGACCGAGCTGCCCGAACCCGGCACGCTCTCGCTGATCGCGCTGGCGCTGGGAACGATGCTGCTGTTCCGTAACAAGAACTGACGGCCCGTGCGCTCAGCTTGACCCGAACAGGTTGCCCGCATCCAGGATCGCCCAGGCGATCTCGGGCTTTTCCTGCAGGCGCTTGCGCACCGCCGCCGGCACCGACTGGCGCACCTTCTTGCACAGTCCCGGTTTCTCCTCGAGCACGATGAGAATGCCGCGCATCGTGCGCACCTCGTTCGGCCCCGGCGCGATGCGCAGCTCGGCGCCGATATTCTTGCGGATCAATTCCTGCACGTGCTGCAGGTCGGCATAGCTGTCGATCCGTTCGATCCGTTCGATCAGCTTCGATTCCTGCTTGCGGTCGAGCGCCAGGGGGCGGATGTCGGCGCCGGGCTCAAGCAGCAGGCGCGCGCGCTCGCAGACGCAGGCGCCGGGCGGGCATTCGGGCCGGATCGGAAATGGCGGCAGGGACGGGGGAGCATTCACGCCTTCGATTCTAGCCCAATCGCGCCGCCCAGCATCGCCAGCATCCGCCTGTGGTGCGAGCCTTTCCAGAACACCCGGCCGCAGGCGGCGCAGGCGGTGAATGCGTCGTGGGCGAGGCGCACCGATTCCGGCAGACGGTCGAGCACGTCGGCCTTGTCCACCGGCCGCAGCGGCAGATTGCAGTGCAGGCAAAGGGTGAACGGCCGCGCCAGCGGCGCCAGGGCCAGGCGCGCGCACAGTTCGCGCAACTGCGCCTCGGGCCGGATGGCGTGCAGGTAGCAGCCCTGTTCCACCGCGCGCCGTTTCAACAGTTCGCGGTCGCGCGTGAGCAGGGTGCGCGCTTCGGCTGCGGCAAGCGCGGCGATCTCCTCGTCGCGGTAGCCGTTGTCGTAGAGCGTATCGAAGCCCGCCATGCGCAACAGGCGCGCCAGAGCGCCCAGGTGGGCGTCGGCGACGAAACGGATCCCGGCCCGGGCGCCGGGCGCGTGCGGGTGGACGTGCACCAGGTCGCCCTCATGCAGCGCTTGGTCAAGCGTCGCCTCGACGCCGTTCACCAGCAGGCGCCCGGCTTCGGTATGCGGCACGCCGAGCGCCTCGATCATGTGCCTGGCGCTGGCGGCGCGGGCGCAGGGCGCGGCGAATTCCCGGTCGCGCCGCGCGCGCGGCAGGAAGTCGTTGAGTTCCTCGAAAAAGCGGAACCTCGCGGTCGCCATGGAAGGATGGGGATCAGTCCGGGGCCGGCCCGCCGCCGCAGGCGCGCAGGACGTCTAGCGCATTCGGCACCGCTGCGCCGGCCGCCGTGTTATCGAAGATGCACCAGACCTGGCGCCCGGCCGCGCTGTGCACGTCGAGGTCGCGCACCAGGGCGTCCAGGTACTCGCGCGAATACGACGAATAATAAACGCGCGGCGACCCGTGCAGGCGCACGTAGATGTCGTTCGTGGTCGGTACGTGCGCTCCGGACTGGCCGGCGGCCGGGTCGGCGATCACGCGCACGACGCGCCGTTCGCGCAGCACCTCGGTGGCGTTCTCGCTGAACCAGCTCGGATGCCGGCCTTCGCAGGCGACCATGCAGCCGAAGCTGTCCTCCAGCTTCATGAAGAAGTCGCGCACGGTCTCGTCGTGGAAGCCGAGCTTGGGCGGGGTTTGCACGAGCAGGCAGCCGAGCTTGTGCTTCAACTCCCCGACCTCGCCCGCGAAGCGCGCCAGCAGCGCGTCGATGTCGCGCATCTGGGCATCGTGGGTGATCGAACGCGGCACCTTCACCGAAAAACGGAAATCCTCCGGCACGCTCTCGGCCCAGCGCGCCCAGGTTTGCGCGCGGTGCGGCTTGTAGAAGGACGAATTGATCTCCACCACCGGAAACACGGCGGCATAGCGTTCCAGGTGGCTGCCGGCTTCGGGAAAGGCCGCAGCCGCTTCCCTGGGAACATTCCAGCCGGCGCAACCGATCAGCGGGGTGACGGCATTCTGCTGTTTTTTCATTGACGATCTTGCAATTGTGATGGCCCGATTCTACGCCCTTGGCGCTTGCCGGGGCGCATGGTTGAGCCGCCGCGGGCGGAACCGTGCGCCGCAAGGGCGGCGCACTCGCCTTACAATATCGCCAACACTACTCTGTGAGGATTCCCCATGACCGACGCCATCCACATCGTCTGCCCCGCCTGCGACGCCGTCAACCGCTTGAACCAGGCGCGCCTGGCGGACAATCCCGTCTGCGGCAAATGCGCCGCCCCCCTCTTCGCCGGGCGTCCGCTCGACGTCACGGTCGAGCGTTTCAACAAGCACATTGCCCGTAACGACATTCCGGTGCTGGTGGATTTCTGGGCCGAATGGTGCGGCCCGTGCAGGACGATGGCGCCGGCTTATGCACAAGCGGCAACCCGGCTCGAGCCGCGCGTCCGCCTGTTGAAGGTCGATACCGAGCGCGCCCAGGCCTTGTCGGCGCAGTTCGCCATCCGCAGCATCCCGACGCTGGCCCTGTTCCGCGGCGGACGCGAAGTGGCGCGCCAGCCGGGCGCCATGGATGCGGGCAATATCGTGGCCTGGGTGCAGTCCAAACTCTAGATACATATCGAAACGTTAGCGAAATCGCCACAAATGGCTGCTACAATCGGGGCCGAAGCGGGGTCGTCCCGCAAGGAGCCAACAATGTCGCAACAACTCGTCCTGGACAGCGGTACCGAAGACGCCAAGCAGATGGCGCGCATCCTCTACCTGGTGCACGCCGCCACCTTCTTCTTTTCGCTGGGGATGCTGTCCTTCCTGCCGCTGATCGTCAACTACATCAAGCGCCCGGAAGCGAACGGCACCATCGTCTACAGCCACCATAGCTGGATGATCCGCTCGTTCTGGTTCTACGCCATCTGGATGATCGTGGGCGGGATTCTTTTCGTCACCCTGATCGGCATCCCTCTTGCCTGGTTGATATGGACTGTTGCGTGGCTGTGGAAGGCTTATCGTCTAATTCGTGGTTTTTTGGATTTGAATAGCAATAAACCGATGCCAGTCTGAGAATTGTTTGACGCTTTTGGGCATTTTCGCGCTTAGAATACTTTCCTGATGGCACCATAACTTTTCAGGGCGAGATATGAAATCGGTTCAGCAGGAAGTCGACGAGCGCAGTAATCTGACGGGCACCAATAAATTCGAGCTGCTGCTCTTCCGCCTCGGCGGCGATGAGCAGGGCGAACGCAACGAGCTGTTCGGCATCAACGTGTTCAAGATCCGCGAGATCGTGGCCATGCCGGAAATCACGGCCGTGGCCGGCTCGCCCGCCCACGTACTGGGCGTGGTCAACCTGCGCGGCCAGATCATCCAGGTGCTGGACTTGCCGGCGATCGCCGGCGTCAAGCCCAAGACCGGCCTGAACATCATGCTGGTCACCGAGTTCGCCCGCACCACCCAGGCCTTCGCGGTCGAGAGCGTCGAGGAAATCGTGCGCCTGGACTGGAGCCAGGTGATGTCGGCCGAGAAGAGCGCCGGCAGCAGCATCGTCACCAGCATCGCGCGCCTGGAGGGCGAGAACGGGGCGCCGATCCGCCTGGCCCAGGTGCTCGACGTCGAGACCATCCTGCGCAACATGAATCCGGACAGCGGCCCGGAAATCAGTCAGCAGACGGTCGGCGCGAAGATCCAGATCAAGCCGGGTTCCGTGATCCTGGCGGCGGACGATTCGGTTGTCGCGCGCGCCCTGATCGAGCAAGGGCTGGACGCGATGGGCCTGCCCTTCATCATGACCAAGAGCGGCAAGGAGTGCTGGGAGCAGCTCAATTCGATCGCGAACGCCGCCGACACCGAAGGCAAGAGCGTCTACGACCGCGTCGCCCTGGTGCTGACCGACCTCGAGATGCCGGAGATGGATGGTTTCACCCTGACCCGCAACATCAAGAAGAACGCGCGCTTCGCCAACCTGCCGGTGGTGATCCACTCCTCGCTGTCGGGCACGACGAACGAAGAGCACGTCAGGAACGTGGGCGCGGATGCCTATGTGGCCAAGTTTTCGGCGGAAGACCTGTCGACGACGCTGCGCCGCGTGCTCAAGCAGTAAACCCCTGCCGCGGGCATGAAAAAGGCGCGTCGCGGGAATTCCCGCCACGCGCCCTTTTTACATCGACACCGGTTCAGCGCTCGCGCGCCGCTTCGTGCCAGGCCTTCTGCATCGGCGAGAGCAGGTATTCGAGCACGGTACGGGTGCCGAGCAGGATTTCGGCATTCGCCTGCATGCCGGCGCTGAGCGGGAAACGCGCCCCGTCGGCTTCCAGCGCCGCCGCGTCGAGGGCGACGAGGGCCTTGTAAGTCGAGCGCTTCGCTTCACCCGGGGCGGCGTTCGGCGCGCCTTCCTGGCTGGCGTCGCTCGCATCGGCGCCGATGTGCTCCACCCTGCCCTGCACCATGCCGTACTTCTGGAACGGGAAGGCGGCGAATTTCATGCGCACCTGCTGCCCCTCCTTGACGAAGCCGATGTCGTCGTTCGACAGCCAGACTTCGGCGCGCAGGCTTTCGTTGCGCGGCACCAGCGTGAGCAGCACGGTGCCGGGCTGGACGACGGTGCCGATCGAATGGGTCGCCAGGTCCTTCACCACGCTGTCCTGGGTCGCCTTCAGCTCCATCAGTTCCTTGCGGTGGGTCTGCTTGGCCAGTTCCTGCGACAGCTGGTCGACCGCGCGCTGGGCTTCGCCGCGCTCGACGTGGAGCTGGCGCCGGTAGTCCGAATCGATCTGCACCAGCTTCATTTCCGACTGCTGGACGCCGGCGCGGGCCGACTCGATCATGTGCGCCTGGGTCGCCAGCTCCTGCTCCTTCTCGATGCGTTCGCGCCGCTTGTCGCTCACCAGCACGCCGTTGGCGAAGCCGTCGCGCCCCAGCTTTTCGAAGGCCTTTTCCTGTTCGCGGTAATGCGGCAGGATGGTGCTGAACTTGCGTTCGACCTCGATCGCGGCGGCCAGGTCCTGGCGCGCCTTGGCCAGGTGGCTGCGTTCTTCGGCCAGCGCGGCCTCGAAAGCGGCGCGATCGGCGCGGTACTGCGCCAGCGCGGCGGCGGCCAGGTGGGCAGCGTCGCCGGCCTTGACGTCGAAGGGGGCGTTCGCCAGTTCGGCGTCGACCCGGCGCAGCGCCAGGCGTTTGCCTTGCAGGTCGGACTGCACCGAGCTGGCGTCGGCGTCGGTCAAGAGGGTGTCCATCCGCATCAGCACCTGTCCGGCACGCACGCTGTCGCCCTCGCGCACCAGGATTTCCTTGACGATGCCCGATTCGGCCGGCTGGACGATCTTCACATAGCTCTGCGGGACCAGTTTGCCTTCGGCGACCGCGACGATGTCGAGGCGGCCGAAGAACGACCACAGGGCGATCCCCGCCAACAGCAGCAGCAAGGCCCACAACACCTTGCGCCCGAGGGGATTCGGCGCCGCCGACTGCAGGCGCAGCAGCGGCGGCGAGAAATCGAGGGCGCTGGCGTTCGCTTTGGAAGTTCGGTTTTTCACGATTGGCTACCCATCCCGTTTATTTGATCTTCTTGGCGCCGTTGCCCAGCCCCTCGAAGCCCCTCAACGTCGCGCCGCCGATCGCCGCCAGCGACACCTGGCCGCCGCCGAAGGCCGTGGTCGAACCCAGGAAACCGGAAGTCGCCTGCGCCAGCACCGTGGTGTCGGCGCCGTTGCGCTCCGCCGTCCAGCTCAGCGACCGCTTGTCGGCCTGCGCCGCCGACACGGCCAGGTCGACCGCCAGCCAGAGGCCGAAGCTTTGCGCCGAGGTGCTGTTGCCGATGCTGCTGGCCGGGAGCGCGGATTCGAGCACCTTGTTGAAGTTCAGGTAGGCCGGGACAGTCGATCCGGTGCCGCCGGCGCTCGACTCCACCGAGGCGGCGACCGCCAGCGTGGCGACGCCGTTGGCGGCGGTGAGGTTGATCGACAGGCTCAGTTTCTTGCCGCCGCTCGAACCCGGGTTGCCGGGCGCCGTGCCGGGACCGTCGTTCTGGTTATCGTCATGACCGGCCGGCGGGGCGTCCGAACCGTTGCCGACGCCTTCGTTGCCGTGGCTGACCGCCAGCGAGAACACATCCGAGGCCGACAGGCTGCCAACGGTGCTGCCGTCCGCCGCCTGGTCGGTGGCGGTCACGCGCACGTCGATCTTGCCGACCTGCTTGGGCGAGGTGCCCGAGAAGGTGCCGGTGGCCGCGTCGAACTTCAGCCAGGACGGCAGGGCCGCGCCGTCGGCCAGCGCGGCCGTGTAGGTCAGCTTGTCGCCCTGGTCGATGTCCTTGAAGCTGTCGGCCGGGAGCTTGAACGAGAAGGCCTTGTTGAAGGTGACGTCCCTGTCGGCCAGCGCCTTGACCAGGATCGGCGCGTCGTTGGCGCCGGCCACGGTGATGTCGAGGCTCGAGGTCGAAGCGGCGATGCCGTCGCCGGCGTTGATCACGAAGTGCTCGGCCACACTGGCCTTGCGGCCGAGCGACTGGGCCGCCGCCGCGTCGAGTTGATAAGCGTAGCTGCCGTCTTTCGCCAGCGTCAGCTTGCCGTTGTTGCCCGCCAGCGTGCCTGCGTTGGTCACCGCCAGCACCGTGCCGGCATCGGGATCGCTGTCGTTGGCGAGCACGTTGCCGCTGACGCCAGCCTGGTCTTCCGTCATGCGCGCGCTATCGGCGGCCAGCAGCGGAGCGTCGTTGGCGCCGGTGATGGTGATCGCCAGCGTCGACGCCACTTGCGCCTGGCCGTCGGTGGCCGCGTAGCCGAAGCTGTCGACCACGGTCTGGCCGGCGGCCAGCGCTTGCACGGCCTTCGACGCATTGTTCAGGTCATAGGTGTAGCTGCCGTCCGCCGCCAGCTTCAGGCTGCCGTAGGCGCCGGCGTAGGTGCCGGGGGCCGCGATGGCCAGCGTGGTACCCGCGTCGCGGTCGCCGTCGTTGGCGAGTACGTTGCCGCTGGCGGCGACGATGCCGTCCTCGCCCACCTGCGCCACGTCGGCCGCGACGACCGGGGCGTCGTTGGTGCCGGTGATGGTCACGGCCAGGTTCGAGGCGACCTTCGCTTCGCCATCGGTGGCGACGTAATCGAAGCGGTCGATGACGCTCTGGCCGGCGGCCAGCGACTGCACGCTCGCCAACGCGTTGTCCAGGCTATAGGTATAGCTGCCGTCCTGCGCCAGCACCAGGGTGCCATAGGCGCCGGTGTAGGCGCCGGGCGCCGCGACGCTCAGATGGGCGCCGCTGTCGGCGTCGCTGTCGTTCGCCAGCACGTTGCCGCTGGCGGCCGGCACGCCGTCTTCGGAAACCAGCGCCACGTCCGCCGTGACGACGGGCGCGTCGTTGGCGCCGGCGATCGTGATCGCCAGGGTCGAGGCCACGCCTTCGATGCCGTCGGTGGCGACGTAGGTGAAGGTGTCCAGCACGGTCTCGCCGGCGTTCAGGCCCTGCACGTTCGCGGCCTCGTTATTCAGTGTGTAGCGGTAGCTGCCGTCCTGCGCGATGCTCAAGCTGCCGTAGGCGCCGGCCCAGGTGCCCGCGTTGGCCACCTGCAGCACGGTGCCGTGGTCGATGTCGCTGTCGTTGGCGAGCACGTTGCCGGTGACGGCGCCGGTGCTGCCTTCCGCAGTGGCGCCGGCGTCGCTTGTGGTCACGGCAGCATCGTTGGCGCCGATGATGGTGACGTGGGCGACGGCGGTCGAGGTCTCGCCCATCTCGTCGGCGATGGTGTAGCTGAAGCTGTCTTCAACGGTGTCGCCCGCCGCCAGGCCCTGGTAAGCGTCGCCGATGCCGTAGACGATCTGGCCGTCGTCGAAGCCGATGCTGGCGCCCATGCCCGAGGCGCCGACCGCGATCACGGTCACGGCGTCGCCGAAGTCCGGGTCGCTGTCGTTCGCCAGCAGCTGGGTCACCGGCACCAGCAGCGCGCCGTCGTCCTCGCCGACGGTCAGCACGTCGTCGAACGCCGTCGGCGCCGCGTTCAGCAGCCCGGCGATGCCGCCGTGGTCGAGCACGCTGCCGTCGTCGAACACGATGTCGGTGATGCCCTCGGACTGCACCAGCCAGTCGGCCAGCACGATGCTCTCGCCGCTGGCGACGATCGTCAGCACCAGGTCGTTGCCGGACTGGGTGGCGTCGAGGTCGGCGGCGGTGAGGCCGCCGCGGATCGCCAGCGTGCCCTTGCCCTCGGCGTCGACGACGCGGTCGTGGCCGTCCCCCAGCCCGAACAGGTAAGTGTCGTTGCCCGCGCCACCCAGCAGCAGGTCGTTGCCGGCGCCGCCAGCGAGGATGTCGTTGCCCGCCATGCCGGCGATGCGGTCGTCGCCGTTCGAGCCCGTGATGCTGTTGTCGGATGCGTTGCCAGTGCCCTGCAGGCCTGCGCCGCCCGTCAGCACCAGGTTTTCCACGTTGGCGCCCAGCACGTGGCTGGCGCTGGCGTAGACGGTGTCGATGCCGTTGCCGGCCGCCTCGATGGCCGTGTCGCCCGCGTTGTCGACCAGGTAGACGTCGTTGCCGGCGCCGCCCTGCATCAGGTCGGCGTCCTGGCCGCCGTCGAGGCGGTCGTCGCCTTCGCCGCCGACCAGCGTGTCGTTGCCGGCGCCGCCCAGCAGCAGGTCGGCGCCCTGGCCGCCGTCGAGCAGGTTGCTGCCGCTGTTGCCGGTGATCGTGTTGTCGAGCGCGTTGCCGGCGCCGTTGATGTTGGCGCTACCGGTCAGGACCAGGTGCTCGACGTTGGCTGCGAGCTGGTAGCTGGCGCTGGCCAGCACCGTGTCGACGCCGTTGCCGGCCGCCTCGACCACCACGTCGGCGCTGTTGTCGACGATATAGGTGTCGTTCCCGGCGCCGCCGTCCAGGATGTCGGCGCCCAGGCCGCCGTCGAGGACGTTGTTGCCCGCCGTGCCAACGATGCTGTTGGCCAGGGCGTTGCCGGCGCCGTTCAGGTCGCCGCCCGACAGCACCAGGTTCTCGAGGTTGGCGCCGAGGGTGTAATTGAAGCCGGCGCGCACCGTGTCGGTGCCCGCGCCGGCGGCTTCGACGACCGTATCGAAGGCATCGACTTCATAGACGTCGTTGCCCGCGCCGCCCAGCAGCGTGTCGCTACCGGCGCCGCCGTTCAGGACGTTGTTGCCGCTGTTGCCGGTGATGACGTTATCCAACGCGTTGCCGCTGCCGTCGATGTTGGCGCCGCCGGTCAGGGTCAGGTTTTCCAGGTGCTCGCCGAGCGCCGCCGTGAAGCTGGCCTGGACCGTGTCCACGCCCTCGCCCGCGTTTTCGACGATGACATCGAGCGCGCTGTCGACGATATAGGTGTCGTTGCCCGTGCCGCCGATCAGCAGGTCGGCGCCCGTGCCGCCGTCAAGCGTGTCGTTGCCGGCGCCGCCTTCGATGCTGTCGTTGCCGGCCATGCCGGACAGGACGTTGTTGCCGTCGTTGCCGATGAGCTTGTTGTCCTGGGCGTTGCCGGTGCCGTTGATGCCGGCCGCGCCGGTCAGCACCAGTTTTTCGACGTTCGCGCTGAGCGTGTAGCTGGCGCTGGCGTAGGCGACGTCGAAGCCGGCGTTGGCGGCCTCCACAATCACGTCGCCGGTCGTGTCGACGATATAGGTGTCGTCGCCCAGGCCGCCGCTCATCGTGTCGACGCCCGCGCCGCCATCGATCAGGTTCTGGCCGGCATTGCCGGTGATGCTGTTCGCGAGCGAATTGCCGGTGCCGGACAGGTTGTCGGCGCCCGTCAGCACCAGGTTCTCGACGTTGGCGCCAAGCAGGTAGTCGATCGACGCGTTCACGGTGTCGAGCGTGCCCTGGCCGGCCGCCTCGATCACGACGTCCTGCGCGTCGTCGACCACATAGGTGTCGTTGCCGATCCCGCCCTGCATGGTGTCCGTGCCCGTGCCGCCGTCCAGCACGTCGTCGCCGCCGTTGCCGACCAGCGTGTCCTGGCCCGCGCCGCCATTGATGAGGTTGGCCGCGTTGTTGCCGGTGACGACGTTGTCGAGCGCGTTGCCCGTGCCGTTAATGGCGCCGGCGCCGGTCAGCGTCAGGTTCTCGACATTGCTTGCCAGGCTGGTCGTGATCGAGGACTGCACCGTGTCGCTGCCCTCGCCCGCGTTCTCCAGCACCACGTCGCCCGCGTTGTCGACGATATAGATGTCGTCGCCCAGGCCGCCGGCCATGTTGTCGGCGCCGATGCCGCCGTCGAGCACGTCCTTGCCGCTGTCGCCCTGGAGGCGGTCATCGCCCGCCTGGCCATTGAGCAGGTCGTCGCCCGCGCCGCCGATCAGGGTGTCGTTGCCGAGGTTGCCGTTGATGGTGTCGTCGCCGGCCTTGCCGTCGAGGACGTTGGCGCCGGTGTTGCCGTTGATGACGTTCGCCAGTTCGTTGCCGTTGCCGTCGATGTCGAGGGCGCCGGTCAGGGTCAGGTTCTCGACATTGTCGGTCAGGGTGTAGGTGATGCTCGACTGCACCAGGTCGATGCCTTCGGCCGCGCTTTCCAGCACCAGGTCGCCCGCGTTGTCGACGACGAAGGTATCGTTGCCGAGGCCGCCCGCCATGGTGTCGGCGCCGGCGCCGCCGTCGATGCTGTCGTTGCCGGCGTCGCCGAACAGGCGGTCGTCGCCCGCTTCGCCATTCAGTTGGTCGTCGCCGTTGCCGCCGCTTACGACGTCGTTGCCGGCGCCTGCGTTGACGATGTCGGCGCCGTCGCCGGCGCTGGCGGTGTTGTTGCCGCTGTTGCCGGTGATGAGGTTGTTCATCGCATTGCCGGCGCCGTTCAGGTCCTCACTACCGGTCAGGGTCAGGTTCTCGACGTTCGCGGTCAAGGTGTAGTCGATGCTGGAATACACGGTGTCGTTGCCCGCGCCGGCCAGTTCCTCGACGAGGTCGCCGGCGTTGTCGACGATATAGCTGTCCTCGCCGGTGCCGCCCAGCATGCGGTCGGCGCCAAGGCCGCCGTCGAGGATGTCGTTGCCAGCCCCGCCGGAAAGCAAATCGTCGCCTTCGAGGCCGAACAGCGCGTTGTTGCCGATATTTCCGTTAATCGTGTTGTCGAGCGCGTTGCCGGTGCCGCGCACGCCGGCGAAACCGGTCTGCGTGAGGTTCTCGACATTGTCCGTGAGCGTGTAGTCGATGCCGGTCTGGACGGTATCGACGCCTTCGCCCGCCACTTCGATGACCTGGTCCTGCGCGTTGTCGACGATGAAGGTGTCGTTGCCCGTGCCGCCCGCCATGCGGTCGGCGCCAAGGCCGCCGTTGAGGATGTCGTCGCCGGCGTCGCCCTGCAAGGCGTCGTCGCCCGCATCGCCGTTCAGGATATCGTTGCCCTCGCCGCCGGTGAGGGTGTCGGCGCCGGTGTTGCCGTTGATGGTGTCGTTGCCGGCCAGGCCGTCGAGCACGTTGGCGCCGCCATTGCCGTTGATGATGTTCGCCAGCTCGTTGCCGGTGCCGGTGATGTCCGCGCTGCCGGTCAGGGTCAGGTTCTCGACGTTGTCGGTCAGGGTGTAGCTCACGCTCGCGCTCACCAGGTCGGTGCCGCCGCCGATGCCTTCGACCACCAGGTCGCCCGCATCGTCGAGGACGTAGCCGTCGTTGCCGCTGCCGCCTTCCATGCGGTCGGCGCCGGTGCCGCCGTCGAGGATGTCGTCGCCGCCCTCGCCGAACAGGGTGTCGTCGCCGCCGCCGGCATTCACGATGTCGTTGCCGGCGCCGGCCGCCAGGGTGTTGCTGCCGGCATTGCCGGTCATGACGTTGGCCAGCGCGTTGCCGGTGCCGTTCAGGTTGTCGGTCCCGGTCAGCACCAGGTTCTCGACGTTGTCGGTCAGCGTGTAGTCGATGCTGGCGCGCGTCGTGTCGTTGCCGGCGCCGGCGATTTCGACGACGCGGTCGCCCGTGTTGTCGACGACATAGGTGTCGTCGCCGATCCCGCCGTCCATCGCGTCGGCGCCGAGGCCGCCGTCGAGCGTGTCGTTGCCGGCGTTGCCGGACAAGACATCGTCGCCCGCCATGCCGGACAGGATATTGTTGCCGCCGTTGCCGATGACGACGTTATCGAGTTCGTTGCCGGTGGCGCTGACGGCGGCGCCCGTCAGCGTCAGGTTCTCGACGTCGGCGGTGAGCGTGTAGTTCACGCCCGCGAGGACCTTGTCCACGCCTTCGCCGCCGTTTTCCAGCACCAGGTCGGCGCTGTTGTCGACGACATAGGTGTCGTCGCCCAGGCCGCCTTCCATGCGGTCGATGCCGCTGCCGCCGTCCAGGGTGTCGTTGCCGAGGCCGCCGAACAGGCGGTCGTCGCCGCCGTTGCCGTTCAGGACGTCGTTGCCTTCGAGGCCGGACAGGGTGTTCGCACCGCTGTTGCCGGCGAGGACGTTGTCCAGCGTGTTGCCGCTGCCGTCGATGTTGGCGGTGCCGGTCAGCGTCAGGTTCTCGACGTTGTCGGTGAGCGTGTAGCCGATGCCCGACTGCACGGTATCGAGGCCGGCGCCGGCGGTCTCAAGCACCAGGTCGCCGGCGTCGTCCACCACATAAGTGTCGTCGCCGATGCCGCCTTCCATCGCATCCATGCCGAGGCCGCCGTCGAGGACGTCGTTGCCCGCCTCGCCGTAGAGGATGTCGTTGCCACCCTGGCCATTGAGGATATCGTTGCCGTCGCCGCCGGACACGAGGTCGTTGCCGAGTCCGGCATTGACGGTATCGTTGCCGGCGCCGGCCAGCACGGTATTCGCGCCGCTGTTGCCGGTGATGACGTTATTCAGGGCATTGCCGCTGGCGGCCAGGTCGGCGCCGCCCGACAGCACCAGGTTGTCGAGGTTGTCGCCCAGCGTGTAGTCGATGCTGGCCGTGACCGTGTCGGTGCCGGCGGCAAGCGCTTCGATGACGATGTCGCCCGCGTTGTCGACGACATAGCTGTCGTCGCCGCTGCCGCCCGCCATGCTGTCGATTCCGCTGCCGCCATCGAGGATGTCGTTGCCGGCGCCGCCGACCAGGGTGTCGTTGCCGTCCAGGCCGGACAGCTGGTTATTGCCGGTATTGCCAGTGATGACGTTATCCAAGGCATTGCCACTGCCGTTGATGCTGGTGCCGCCGGTCAGCGTCAGGTTTTCGACGTTGTCGGTCAGCATGTAGGTGACGCTGGACTGCACCGTGTCCGTGCCCTCGCCCGCGTTCTCGACCACGCGGTCGCCTGCGTTCTCCACCACATAGGTATCGTTGCCGGCGCCGCCGATCAGCGTGTCGGCGCCGCCGCGTCCGTCGAGCACGTTCGCGCCGCTGTTGCCGGTGATCGTGTTGCTCAACGCATTGCCGGTGCCGTTGATATCGGCGCTGCCCGTCAGGGTCAGGTCGTCGATGGTGGACGCGAGCGTGGTGGTGACGGACGAAGTGGTGTTAGTGGTCATGACGTTCCTCTTTGTTTACTTATGGCGGAAGGCGTGGGAATCAGGCGGATGCGTGCGCGGCTGGCTGGACGACTTGCATTTTTGGCGCGGCTTGGGTGCGGCCTGGGGCCGAGCGATCGAAGCTGAACACTTCGTCGACCTGCAGGCCGCGGGGAATCTGGTGGGTGATGAAGAGCATCGTGACCTTGCCCTTGAGCGAATTCACGGTGCGCGCGAACTGTTCGGCGGTCTGCTGGTCGAGGTTCGAGACGGCTTCGTCGAAAATCAGGATGTTCGGGTTGCGCAGCAGGGCCCGCGCAATCGCCAGGCGCTGGCGCTGGCCGCCGGACAGCCCGGTGCCGCGCTCGCCGATCTCGGTCTGGTAGCCGTTCGGCAGCTTTTCGATGGTGGCGTGGATCTCGGCCGATTTACAGGCGGCGATCACGTCCTCGAAGCTGGCATGCGGGTGGGCCATGACCAGGTTGTCGTAGATGGTGCCGGAAAACAGCACGGTTTCCTGGGGCACGACGCCGAAGGTCTGGCGCAGCTCGTTCGCGGCGAGGAAGCGGATGTCGCGCCCGTCGAGCTGGATCAGGCCGTCGCTCGGCTGGTAAAAGCCCAGCAGCAGCTTGGCCAGCGTGCTCTTGCCGCAGCCCGATGGCCCCATCAGCACGCTGAGCTTGCCCGGTTTGAAGGACAGGTTCAGGTTGCGATACAAGTAAGGGTGGTGTTCGGAATAGCGGAAGGCGACATTCACCAGGTCGAGCGCGCCCTGCCCCCTTGCCTCGCGGCTCGGCGTCATCGCATAGGGTTCGGCCGGCATGTCCATCATGTCGCCCAGGCGTTTTACGGCGATGTTCGCCTGCTGGAATTCCTGCCACAGGTTTGAGATGCGCAGCATCGGCTGGCTCATGCGTCCCGCAAACATCTGGAAGGCGACCAGCATGCCGATGGTGAAGCCGTCGTTGCGCATGACCAGCAAGGCGCCGACCAGCAGGATGGACAGGGTCATCACCTGCTCCACCGCGTTGGCGGCGACGTTGTACGTGTTGCCCACCTGCTTGGTCGAGAAGCCGGCGGCCAGCGACTGGGCCAGCAGGTCGCTGTACTTGCGGTCGACGTCGGGCTCCATCTGCAGGGATTTCACGGTGCCCATGCCGGCCAGGTATTCGGTGAGGAAGGCCTGGT
>Ga0213838_1000955_pt1 | contig 16713 bp, 19 predicted proteins | sample SWPATP13_FD_160577 | JGI IMG/M metagenome (GOLD analysis project Ga0213838, IMG submission 160577) | Coastal seawater microbial communities from Marineland, Florida, United States - SWPA TP1 #3 | ecosystem: Environmental > Aquatic > Marine > Coastal | place: USA: Florida | collected 2016-08-06 | reverse complement strand
CCTTAGTGCGTGACTTTTGGGTCCTGGATCGCGTCGAGGATGGCTTGTTGCCCGGCGGGGATGACGGGGGCGAATGTCTGGTTGGTGCCGTTGATGGCGATGGTCGCTGAGCGCAGGGGCCGGAGCTGTTTGATGACGTTCCCGATTGCGAGCCCGGTCTTGGCCTGGATGGTGCGGGAGACGGCCAGCGCGGTGAACACGATCGTCAGGTGTGCCTCGATGGCATCGCGGGTGCGGTGGAACATGGGCCTGGCCCGCAGGTCCGTCTTGCTCATCCGGAAGGACTGCTCGACGTGCCATAGGTCGTGGTACGAACCGATCACTTCTGAGGCGCCCATAGTGGCTGCGGGGATGTTCGTCACGTAGCCCTTCAGGCCGGCCAGTTGCCGGGCACGTCTCAGCGATACCTCGTCCAGGCTCTGCGCGCCGCCGCTGGTCTTGACGAAGCGCGGGGTCCGGGCCGTCTTCTGGCCCTCAATGACCTCCCGGGCACGGTTCTCCTGGGCCGTGAGCGTGATGGCGTCACGGGCGGCCCTCTTGCGGGAGTAAGCCCACACGGCCCGCCATGAACCAGGGTGCGTTCCGGGGTCCCAGACCGGCTCGGCGCGCAGGTCGGTGTTGTTCTCGTTCTTATGCCCGGTCCTGGGCGTGATGGTGTCGATCAGCTGCCCGTCCGTGAACGCGTCACCGTGCCAGCGGAAGTGCGAGGCAAGATCGGCTGGGGCCTTGGTCATCCGGGAACCGACAATGAACCGCAGGTCCGCCTCATCCAATTCGCGCAGGTTCGAAGCGGAGAGCATGCCGGCGTCGGCCACGACGACCATATCGGCCAGGTTGTGGCGGGCCTGGAACTGCTTGACGATCGGGACGATGGTCGCGGTCTCGGCCTTGTTGCCCTCGAAGCAACCGATCTCCAACGGGAACCCGCCCCGGTCCACCAGCAGGCCGACGACGATCTGCGGATCAACGCGGCGCTCCTTGGAGTACCCGACCTTGCGCAGCTCGTCTTCCTTTTCGGCCTCGAAGTAGAGCGTGGTGACGTCGTAGAGCACCAGGGAGATGTCCCCGCTCGTGCTGGCATGCTGGAAGCACCAGGTCGCGATCCGGTCGCGGTACTTGCCCGCGGCCGCACGCCCAAGGGTGCGCTTCATGGTCGCGTAGCTGGCCGCGGGCTGGCCAAGGTCGCGGAGCACTCTGCCGGCATCCAGCAGTGATGTCGGTTCCACGACCCTGGCGATCACCAAGTCGCGGAACACCTCGTCACCGAGGCCATCGAACCCCAATGCCGTGAACACGCTGGCCAGCGCATCAAACAGGATCCTTGAGTCGGTGCCGACCACGCGTCCCGGACTGTCACGACCGGCTGGCGTCACCGCGCCGGCTGTCTCGAAGAGGCCTGCCTCGACAGGCACAATCAGGCCTTTCACCGGCGGCGTGGGCTCGATTCCGAGCTCGAGGACGCCCTGGGCAGGGTTCTCCAGCAACTCGCGGGCGCGCTCGAGCAACAGGCCGAGTTCAGCCTCCGTATGCGCCGAACCAACGTGCTCCACGATCCGCTGCCGGCCGCGGACATACTCGGCGATCTGCACCGCCGTCGCTCCCGAGGCCGTCAGCACCCTCCTGATGAACACCACACGGCGACCCTAGAACAAAACCCATTAGTGCGTGAAAAAGCACTAATTCACTAACATCACCGCAGGTCAGAGCGTCGGGCCATCGCGAGACCACAACCCGTGAGCCAAGTCAGGTCAGCCTGCCGTTCGAAGATCGTCTCCGGCTGGTCGTCGATGACGCCTACGCGTCGTTCACCCATGCCAAAGTCACTGGCCTGATCCGGCGGGCGGGGCTGCGCTACCCGAACGCTGACCTGCGCCGCATCGACCTCCTCGACGAGCGAGGTCTTGACCGGCCGCTGCTGAGCCAGCTCGGCACCTGCTCGGTCGTGTCCCGGCAGCAGAACGTTGTCTTCCAAGGGTTCACCGGGTCGGGGAAGTCCTACCTGGGATGCGCGGTTGCTAAACGCACATGCGAACACCGCATCCGCGCGCATTACGTCCGCATACCCGACCTCGAGGAAGCCTGGGTCGCCGCCCAAGACACCCCTAGCGGATCCGGCAAGTTCCTGCGCAAATATGCCGCATTCACCCTGCTGGTCATTGATGAGTTGCTGCTGGATCGACCCACGGAATCGATGCGAACCATGCTGCTGGAACTGATGGAACGCCGCTACGGGGAGACGTCAACAGTGTTCTGCACCCAGTACTCGCAGAAGGACTGGCACCAGCGGCTCGGCCCCGGCGTTCACGCCGACGCGATCATGGCCCGGATCATCCACAAAACGATCTGGGTCGAGACAGGCAACTACAACATGCGCGAGCACACAACACTCGCAACCGCCTAGCAACCATCACGGAGGGCGTCAGCGGCGCCAGGCCACGCGACCGCTGGCGCTCTCCCGCACGAACCCCGGCGCTGAACCGCACGAACAGGTGGCGCTCAAAGCTTCAAATACTCAGCATTGCCGCGATCTCTAATGGATTAGGGTTTCGCCTGAACCTTTGAGTCCTACCGGAGTCTTCCGAACGCGGTGACAGCTTCGATGAATCCGTTAGCAGGGCATGGGCGAGGTCGGCGACTACCGTCTCATCGTCCCAAAACTGCGACCAATGACGTTGGCCAGATCGATGAACACCACAAACATGCGTGTGGTGACGCGTTCGCCCACGGGAAGGTTTTTCAAATGCGGGATGGCCGAGGGCTTTGGTTTCAGGAGGTGCGGAAGTGCGGAACGGCGCCGGGCTCTGAGGCCGCCCGGCTGCGCATCGCCGCTCCCGTGCCGCCAGAACTGTGGTCCTAGAGGAACTCGGCTCGGCCTTCCATCGCAGAAGACGCCAATGCATGCTCGCGGCGAGGGATCCGCCCGGCCGCTTTCGCCAGTCTGCCGGCGGCAACAGCGTGTTTGAAGGCTGCGCCCATGAGCGCAGGGTTCTGCGCTCGGGTCACGGCCGTGGCAAGCAGTACGGCGTCACAGCCCAGTTCCATCGCAAGGGCAGCGTCAGATGCCGTACCGATGCCCGCATCCAGCACCACAGGCACAGAGGCGCGCGACACGATCAGTTCGATGTTGTGGGGGTTGAGAATTCCCAGACCCGTCCCGATCGGGGAGCCGAGCGGCATTACGGCTGTGGCCCCGAGGTTCTCCAGACGCAGCGCCAGGACTGGGTCGTCGTTCGTGTAAGCGAAGACTTTGAAACCACGGTTGACGAGGTGCTCGGCCGCAACCACAAGTTCCACGGCGTCGGGCAGGAGCGTGTGCTCATCCGCAATGACTTCGAGTTTGACCCAGTGCGTTTCCAGCGCCTCGCGGGCCAACTCGGCCGTCATGACCGCATCCCGTGCGGTGAAGCAGCCGGCCGTGTTCGGCAGGACCCTGATGTTGTTGTCCACAAGCAGCTGGAACAGGGAACCCTTTTCGGCGGGCGAGTATCGGCGCATGGCTACTGTGGTCAAGTCCGTGCCGGAGGCCAGGAGCGCGGCACCGAGTCCGTCCAGGCTGGGCGCTCCGCCGGTGCCCATGATGAGCCGGGAGCTCAATGCCACGCCATCGATGACCAGGCGGTCGGTGTCTGTTCCAAGCCCGGCTGGAAGCGCAGTTGTTTCAGTCATCATCCTCATCCTCCCTGAATCGCCGTAACGAGCTCAATGTCATCGCCCTCAGCAAGCGCCGTACCGTGCCAGTGGCTCCGGTGCACGACCTCGGAGTTGCGCGCTACTGCCACACCCAGCCGCTGGCCGTCGGCGGGCTGCCCGTTGGAGGCAAGTTCCCGCCCTGTGATCTGGCTGACGAGCGATGTCACGGAGGCGTTCGCTCTTACGGCGTAGGGTTTGCCGTTCAGTGTGATGTTCATGCTGATTCCTTGTTCTAGTCAAAAGTGACTGGGGTCGCAGCGGCTGAGCGGGCGCCGTGCACTCCTCAGTAAAAGCACGCCAGTGCGTGTCGCGGCGAAGGGCAGGACTGCCTCCCAGCGCAGCTCCACTATCAAGAAAGCGGCGCGTCCGCGATCCAGGCTATGGAACGAATGAGCGGCCATGGTAGCCCGGGCCCGCTCACCTTTGCATGGGGAACGGGTTCAGCTCGTTCATTCAGCCAGCGTACGGGAGGACCGCGCAGTGGCAGACTACCAAAATGGGTAGTTTATGCCATCCCGAATTAGCGTTTCCCCTATCCGCAAATGACAGGACGATTGGATGTAAGGCCCACCTCTAAAGGAGGAGACCCTTTTGGAAAGGAAGCCCGATGCTGCAGACTTCAGATTCTTGTCTTGATACGTGGATGGACCGGGAGGCTCTCGCCGAGACCAAGATTCCGGTGATCAGCCGCCTGTACCGCGATAGTGTTCGCCACTATGTCGGCATGAGCGAAAGCACCCTTGCCCACAACGTGACCCGTGGCCTGGTCATGAACTCGGCGTTCATAACCACGGCGAAAGCGACTCAGGAGGACGTCTTCGATGACTGAACGGTTGATCGACGGATATGACGGCGTCCTCGCGGACTTGGACGGCGTCGTTTACACCGGGCCGCGGGCAATCCACGGGGCAACAAAGGCCCTGGCGAAGCTCGCGGGGGAAGGTAAGAGCCTCGCTTACGTGACGAACAACGCGTCCCGCTCGTCCGAGCAGGTGGCGGCCCATCTCCGGGAATTGGGGGCTCCAGCCAGCGCGGAACAGGTGTTCGGTTCGGCCTTGGCCGGCGCGGAACTGCTGGCCGGACAGATTGCTGCCGGGTCGGCAGTCCTCGTCGTCGGGAGCGAGACCCTCGCGGACGCGGTCAGGGCACAGGGGCTCGTCGTCGTCCGCACCGCCGATGACCGACCGGATGCCGTCATCCAGGGGTTCTCGCCCGGGCTGGGATGGAAGGACCTGGCGGAGGCTGCCTACGCCGTGGCCGCGGGTGCGGTCTGGGTGGCCACGAACACCGATATGTCCCTTCCGCAGGAGCGCGGGATCGCGCCGGGGAACGGTACGCTCGTGGCGGCGGTTGCCGCTGCTACCGGGAAGTCGCCATCGGTCGCGGGAAAGCCCGGGGCCGCCCTCTTCGAGACCGCGGCCCGCCACTCCGATATCGACCGTGCGATCGTGGTGGGGGACCGGCTCGATACCGACATCCTCGGTGGAAACCGCGCGGGTATGGCTACGGCCCTCGTCCTCACGGGCGTGGACTCAGTTCACACAGCCTTGGCAGCACGGGTGGACGAGCGCCCGGATTTCTTGATCGGCTCCCTCGAGGAGCTGTACGAGCAGTACCCGGCGGTAACGCTCGACGGCATCTCGTTCTCCTGCGGTGGGGCAGTTGCCTCTGCCACCGACTCGACGGTGACCATCAGCGGACGTGAGGACGACCTCGACAGCTGGCGTGCCGCATGCGCCGCATGGTGGGCAGTCCACCCCGAGGTGACCCCGGCTGCCGCACCTGAGGTCAGTTTCACGACCGTTCGTTAGGAACCTTGCCTCGGCGCGCTGACGCGCAGCCCGCCCTGCGGACGTATACCGGGCGGCGGCTTTGCTGCAGACCTAGGTGTACTCGGCCTGGACGTTGGTTACATGTTGAAAGGGTGAAGACCTCTTAGGTTGGTGGTTACCACACACACCGAACGACTAAGAGGTCTTCATGGTCCACCGTAATGCCCGGCTGACTCCTGCCGGTAGAAGCATCCTTGTCCAGCGTGTTCTGGACGGCCGTCCCGTCGCCCATGTGGCCAAGGAAATGGGTGTTTCCCGTACCTGCGCGCACCGGTGGTGCCGGCGCTATCTGGAGCACGGTTGGGCCGGGATGGAGGATCGTTCTTCCCGTCAGCGTTCGTGCCCGCACGCCACCGCCGAGGCGAAGGTCGAGGAGGTACTCGCGGCAGGTGTGAAGCACCGCGAAGGCCCGGTCGAGCTGGCTGAACGCTGAAGTGTCCCGGTCCGCACGTTCTCGCGGATCATCGCCAGGGCGGGGGCCGCCCCGGTTGTGCGAACTGGATCCGATCAGCGGCGAACGCATCCGCGCCGGGCGGGCCACCGACCAACGCTATGAACGCGACACCGCCGGGGAGCTGCTGCACATTGATGTGAAGAAGCTCGGGATGGTCCCGAAGGGAGGCGGCTGGCGGGTCCACGGCCGCAGCGAAGCTGTGAAAGGCCGCGGGGTGGGCTGCGACTACGTCCACGTTGCCGTGGATGGCCACTCCCGTCTGGCGTATGTCGAAGTGTTGCCAACACCTCCATGACACGCATGGCGGTCGTCCACGACACACACCCGAGGCCGCGGCAACCCGGGAGGCGGCCCGAAGCTCCGCGGACAGGTCTGCGACAGTGCCGGCCACGAGCCTGCTGGTCAGCGTCGAACGCAGCGGAATCTCATCGGTGGTCTGCACGAAGGACCGCCGCGGACACTGCGGTGCCAGAACGCCAGCCGCCGCTTCCGGACCGTGACTTCCAAGGGCTCTCCGCCGCACTCGACATCCCGGACGCGGTGGACCGGACGGGCCTGGATCCGGGAAGAGAACACCCCGCAGTCAGGACGAGCCCCTTCCCGCTCGACCGGCTCGACAAGCACCATTCGGACAGCACCGGCACGCTCGGCGGAGAGCACAACATGGCCCTCCAAATTGAACAGAATCGACGGAGCATCGCACGTCTGCGCAGTCTGTAACAAGGCTCGTAGTCCTCAGTAATAGATGTCTCGACAACACCTATGCTCGCAGGGCTACGAGCCCCTCATTTGAAGGACACCACGCTTAAATTGGTGAGCCGTTATGGCGGACGCTTCCCGCGTTACGCCGCGTCTAGCTTGGCGCCCGGCCCTTCGCCCTTGGGCAGCCCGAATGACGCCAGATGACCCTGCAACCGCCGAGCTCGGATAAGTCAGCGTGCGCGCCCCTGGAATCACGCCGGGCCAGCCACCAACCGCTATCCCGCAGACACGTCAGAACGCACCGCCACGCATGCGGCGCGCACCGTCATGCCCGGAGCATGCACTTGACACGACCTATAGCCAGCTAGCTGTCGACCGAGCCGATGCGGCCTCCAGGATCAGCTCCGGTTCCACCTGAATCCCGGCTTCAAATCTGCGTCCAACCCATTACTTCAGGCCGCGCCTTCCTTAAGGGGAGATGGGTGACCTCTCCCCCGCCGGGCCGGTTTACGGCTCTCAAGTGCGCCGGGCGTAAAGCGGTAAGTGTCCAAACTACAGGGACGCCAACGTTGTGAGAGTTGAGGCGAGAGCGTCTGCCAATTCCTTTCCCTTGGTCACGAAATGCTGAGAAAACTGGTTGCGGTGCTCTTCGTGCTCGTGAAAATGGTGAGGAGTTAAGACCCCGGAAAATACGGGTACGTCCGTTTCAAGTTGAACTCTCATGAGGGCGTCCACGACACTTTGTGCGACGAATTCGTGGCGATAAATGCCTCCGTCAACTACCAGGGCGGAGGTGGCGATACCGTCGTATTGGCCGGACGCTGCGAGCCGTCGGACGAGTAGCGGAATTTCGAATGCACCGGGCACTCTGTGGACATCCACGTTGATGATTCCGAGTTCCTTTAACTGCGTTTGGAAGCTGTCTACGGCGCGATCAACGATGTCAGCATGCCATTGAGCGCTAACAATCGCTACGCGGAAGGAGGAAATGGCTAGAGACGACAAGGGGAGTTCCTTTCTTTGCGAAGTAATTAGAGGATTCTTTCACGCTGATACTAACCTTGGCGAGTATATGTCCAGGCAGCGGGGCCCGGCGCGTGCATGCTGAGGCGGAGGAGCTCCCTGATGGCCGACCTGACCCGGCTGACCCGGCTAACCTTGAGAGCAAATCTATTAACCGTACGGCAGCAAGTAGGACTTGGGTTGGGGCACCGGCAAGGGTGACCACAGCGGGGTGGACCTGACTGCGACGGTTGAATCGTGAGACGGCTCAAGGAGCCCAGCGAGCGGGAGCAGCGCGTCCACCTCAGCCTGCCCGCGGCTGTCCACCGCATCAGAAGCACTCCACATTGGTGACCAGCCCAGGCATGGTGACCACTTGCCCGGGTCACGTTTTCCTGCGCGGAGGCAGGTGATCGGCAACGGCATGGATTCCCTCGGCATGCCGGGCCGCCAAATCCCGGCCCTGATCCGAAGCGCCGGCTTCGAACAGCACCGGGCGCCCTTGAGGCGGCCGGCTACGGTCACCGGCCGCAGTGTTGGCTGCAGCCTGTTCAACGCCGCCATACTCTCAACTCCCGGGCAGAGGCACAAACCGGCCTTAGTTGAAGTCTTTAGAGGACGGTTATCAAGATTTGATTGGTCGTCGCTATTCGACTCCGCGCCGGGGCTCCGCTGACGTTGATCAGCCGGAACGGCCGGGCCGGTTTGCCCTTCTCTCGGGAGGCAGCTCCGCGGACGCAGCCGACGTGTGTGCCCGTGGCGAATGTTGCTGTCGAGAGCGATGGTCCGCTTGAACTTGTCCTTGTTCTGAAGCAGTTTGAGTTCGGGAGTGAGGCGTCCACGCAGCGGCTGCGGTTGAACGCATGCGGGTCACTCCGTGCTGGCTCCCGTAGAGAAATCCGTGATGACCACGGATGCAGAGTGCCTGTGATGCAAACCACACTAGGGGGACAGTGTTGCAGATCCTGAATTTGAAAGTTTCGGAGGCTTTTGTGAACTTCGCAACCTAGATTGCTGTGATCTTCAGTCGGCCCTGAATTATCTTGCGACTGGCTTAGCCGTGGGTGGCAGCACCGTTCATAGCATCCCTGATGGGCTTTGCCCATCAGCCGACAAATGGGTAGCTAGGTGGGACCCGGTCTTTACCAAATCATTGAAGGGAAGAATCATGACTACACAAGTTGCTAACGACAGCCTCCTCCTCCAGGACGCGCTTTCGCATTTTCCTGCGGGCGTGGTAGCCCTGTCGGCGACGGTCGAGGGCGAACGGCAGGTTATGGTCGCCTCGTCATTCTCTGTGGGAGTTTCGTATGAACCGTCACTGGTTTTGTTCTCCGTTCAGAAATCTTCGTCCACCTGGCCCAAAATCAAGGAAGCTCCTTTGATTGGTGTGTCGGTTATGGGTGAGGACCATAATCCCGTCTGTCGTCAACTTGCGTCGCGTGATAAGGCGAAGCGATTCAACGGTGTAGAAACTGTTCCGGGGAACCAAGGTGACCTTTATATATCCGGGTCTCCCCTGTGGCTTACGTGCTCGATTTACCAGGAAGTCGACGCCGGCGATCACATTCTCATTCTGCTGAAGATTGAAGATTTCCAGGCCCATAGCCTGCATATGCCCTTGGTGCTTCATCGTTCAACATTGGGTCGCTTGGACCGCGTTTAGCATCCACATTCGGGGAAGTGCAGCTAAATCGCTACCAATGGTGGCGCCGACTGTCAGCAGGGCGTATTTTGCCGCTGAACGCAGCAGCGTGAGGCACGGGACAAAGACCCGTACTGGATTGAGGAAGAGCTGGCCCGGGACAACTAATCGCCTGAGTATTCATGCGGCGGCAACCGCATGAATACGAGTTCAAGGATGAAAAATTTCAGCGTCTTCACGCGATGTTAGAACCCCCCACGCGACGCTACGTCGAATGACTGAAGGATACGAATGGCACTCAAACAGGTAGCAGAGCCCGTAGTGCGGGGGCGGGCCAAGTCGATTCGGCTGATTCTGCTGTGTCAGGTCTTGACTTTGGCCGTCTGGTTCGCCTCGACTGCCGCGTTGCCGAGCATCGCTGTCCTCGAATCCATTTCTGAGACACAAATGGCGTTGATGACCAGTGTGCTGCAGGTGGGGTTCGTTGTCGGCGCTCTGGTCAGTGCTTTTCTCAATGTGGCAGACAGATTTGACCCACGGAATCTCTTTGCAGTGTCGGCGGCCGTGGCAGCACTGACTACGGCAGCCCTGCTTGTGGTGTCTCCTGTAGGAACCGAAGCGCTGATTCTCAGGGCCCTGACCGGAATATCCCTGGCAGGAATATACCCCGTGGGTATGCGTATGGTGGCCAGTTGGGCGACCAATGACCTGGGAAAACTTGTTGGCTTACTGGTCGGAGCACTGACCATTGGGTCCGCCCTGCCCCATCTCTTCACCATAGGTGAAGCCTGGGACTGGAAACTTGTTTATGCCGTCTCATCGATTGCTGCCCTGTCGGCAGCGGGCCTGGTCAAACTTGTGAAACTAGGACCTGCCTTTACCCGGGCGCAAAAATTCGACCCAAATGTTGCGAAAGCTGCTTGGCTCAAGCGGCCAGTCCGCTTGGCCAACCTGGGGTACCTCGGCCACATGTGGGAACTGTATGCAATGTGGGCCTGGATCGGGCTGTTCTTCCGGGCATCCTTCGATGCCCGGGGAGTTGACCAACCGGGGCTTGCACCCGCAGCCACCTTCATTGTCATTGCCGCGGGCGCTCTGGGGGCCCTGATCGGGGGCCGCCTGGCCGACCGGTACGGCCGCACGGCTGTCACGATTTATTCCATGGCAATCAGTGGTGCATGCGCGCTGACGGTTGGATGGCTCTTTGGCGGGCCACCTCTGCTCATACTCTGCGTGGCCGTAATCTGGGGCATCTCGATCATTGCGGATTCTGCTCAATTCTCTGCATGCATCGTAGAACTCTCACCCCCGGAGTCAGTGGGCACCATGCTGACCATCCAAATCTGCATGGGCTTTGCACTAACCCTCGTCACGATCCAATCCATGGGCTTTGTTGTCAATCATTTGGGCTGGGGAATCGGATTCTCGATGCTCGCCCTTGGTCCACTCTTTGGCTGCCTGGCCATGTGGCTACTGAGGCGAGACCCGGCATCATCCCTTCTTGCAGGCGGGCGTAAATAATGCGGCGGTTCGTTCCGTTTCGTAGCCCTGCGTTAAGGACCGCTCCGATGACTACCCACTGATCTGAATCATCGAGAACGGCACAGGCTGCCGTTCCCTGCTCGTTCGTGACGATCACGTCACGCTGTATTCAATCCATGACAAACCACCCCCTCAACGAGGAGGGTATGCACATTCAGGGCCCCCCTGGAAAGGAAGCTGTTCATCATGCCTACTCAGACCGGCTCTTCGCGTTTCGTGGGGAAATGGTTCCCTGAGATGAGTGTCATGCCGCCGTCCGGACGGCACTTCTCAAGAGAATAACGGATTTGTAGTTGGCGGGGTTGCGGTACCCGCGGGCGGTGCGTTTGATGTTCTTGATCGCTGTGTTGTTGGCCTCGATTTTGCCTGTCGTGGCGCCGGTGATGATCAGGACTTCGATTCCTTCCACCAGCGGCAGACGGTGCGGTAGAGCCGGTTGGTCTCGGGCCGTCCGGCTTCCTTGACGAGTTCCTCCAGTGTCGTTTTCGCTGCCGCCGCGTCCTCCAAGGACCCGGTGCGCAGCAGTGCCCTGAGCTGTTCCTTGACCTTCCAGACGGCCTGGAGGGTGCTGGTCGGGTCATCAGCGGCGAAGACTTCCTCGCGCCGGAGGGCGGCCCGGCAGGTGAGTGTTGCTCCTGCGCGCAGGAGCAACACGCGGTGGGCCCAGGCCTTGTCGACGGCCCTCCCGCGGCGGCCTTTGACTTGCTGGGAGAGGTTCTGCCGGGTCTCGGTCATAGCCTGGTTGGCCAACGAGATCAGGTGGAAGTGATCGACCGCGACAGCGGTGCGGGGAAGCCACATCCGCAACGCCTTGCGGAACGCGGCGGAGGGGTCGATCGCGACGACCTGCACGCCGAGGCGCCAGTCCAGCGGGGCGGGCGAAGAGCCAGTCCCCGACGCCCTTGTGGTCCCGGCCGTCCACGACGCCCAGGACCTGGCCGGTGTCCAGATCCACGATGGTTGTCATCCACGGCTCGAACCGCGTCCACGCCTTTGACTCCGGGTCTTGGAAGTAGCGCACGGACCGAAGCCGGTGTTCATCGATGCCGAGCATCCGCGGGCTGAGTTTGTCCACGTCCGGCAGCCGGAGCAGGCAGGCCTCCGTCACGGCGGCCTGGACCATCCACCACGACACCGCGAAACCGGCAGCGGCCTCAGAGACGGCCCTGCCGGAGCGGATGACCGCGTCCGCGAGCTGGTCCCGGAGCCGGGCCGTGGAGCGGGCACGGGGCGGCACCTGGGCGTGGATTCGAAGAACGAGAGCCTGTCGCACGCCGGCTCGTCGCAGTACCAGCGGTACTTGGACCAGAGCACGTCCACCGGCCCGGCGACAGGGATGTCCCGGATCCGCTGGAAGCGCCGTTCCTTCCGCCGCGTCGCGACAACACCGCAGCTCGGGCAGCCCGGTGGCTGGTCCGTTTCAACGATGATCTGGCGCCGGCCATCAGCCAGCACGGTGACGGAGATGACGCGGTACTCGGGCAGGTTGAAGATGCTGGTGGCAGCGTCGAACGCCACAACGGTAGGCTCGTGGTTCTGTTCCTGGTTTGACTGCTTAGCGAACCAGCGGCCGCGCCGCGCCTTGGGGACCGAAAATCTCCCGGGGCCGTGGCCCTCAGCGGCTGACCCGACAGGGCGTTCGGACCCATGATGGTTATGTCCGTCATGGTTGATGCCGGTGTGTCAATAGTGCCGATTTCGGCCTGCTGCTTAGCGTGGTGCGGAGGACCCCACGGGAACCGACCCTTCTATAGTTGTCAAGCCGCGCCCTGTGTCGGGCTTGTCGAGTTGAGGGTTCGGTAGATTAGGCGGGCAAGATAGCGTTTTACGCACCGCCGGATCTCCTTTGTGCTTCGCCCTTCGGATTGTCGTTTCTCGACGTATTTACGGGTTTCCGGATCAAAGGTCATCCGACTCAGCGCGATCATGTGCAGTGCCTTGTTCAACTTCCTATCACCGCCACGGTTGAGCCTATGCCGGACGGTGTTCCCGGACGAAGCGGGGATCGGGCTGACGCCTGCCAGCGACGCGTACGCGGCCTCCGAATGAACCCGGCCTTGGTGGGACCAGGCGAGTAGGCATACGGCGGCGGTGACCGGCCCGAATCCTTTCTCTTCCAGTAGCGGGGCGGCCTCGCTGATTTCGACCAGTTCGGTGATCTGGGTGTTGTTGGCTTTCAACTCGTCATCGAGGTCACCGATTCGCTTGGCAAGCCGGATCGCCTCGGCACGGGCCACCGTCAGCGCCAGGGCTTCTTCGCGGGCGCGCCACCGGGAGACCTCGACGATCTGGGCGCCGGTTAGGGCTTTGCGGGCGTCCAGACCGAGGTCGTGGACGCGCAGCAGCGCGGTCAACGCGTTCACCGCTTTGGTCCGCTCAACGGTCATGGACTCCCGTGCGGCCACGAGTACCCGTAAGGCCGCGCGAACGCCCTCATTCAGCCGTGGCTGGCGTAGTTGTCCGGTTTGTAGCGGTAGGACTGCGGTAGCGATCCGTTGCGCGTCCAGCTGGTCGGATTTCCCCACGCCGCGGTTGGTCCGTGCGTTCATGCGTGCCGCTTCGGAGACCTGGTAGCCGGCACCACCCACGGCCCCAGCCAGCAGAGCCCCGTAGGTGGCAGCCCCCTCAATGACCCACAGAGTCTTCAGATCCGCGCCGGTGCGGCGGGCCACCCAAGCAATAGCGCGGTTGATACCGGTGCTGGTGGCCGGGAAGTCCCGGGTCTCGAGCAGCTCGCTGGTCGTTGGAGTGATGATGGCGTAAACGTGCTTACGGGCGTGGGTGTCGACACCCACGACAAACGGGTGAGAATGCGCGACGATGGACATGGCGGTTCTGTCACCTTTCCTCTTGTGCGGACGTGGTCAGGGCCGTTGACGGCCGGTACCAGTCCGGGTAGAGGTCACTTCGGAACAGCACTGTGACGAGTCACACCCTTGAGGGGTGGTCAGCCTTCTGATCAAGTCACCGAGGTGGGCCGGGCAGGTACCGGCCGGCCACCCCGCGGTTGGACAAGTCGGTTCCAATGCATCCTTGCGGAGCCAGTGGATTGTTGAGTCACAACCGCGGGATGGGACGGCCAGTTCCTACTCTGCCAGCTAGTCCCGGACCAGCTGCGTTCAATCCTCACAGTGGACTGTTGCTACGAGCACGAGTGTTAGATTCCAGATTGATCTTCCTGTCCTCCCCATGACAGACGCCTCCAAACACCATCACAGATAGTTCGGGAGGAACATCATGGACGTCATTCATGACCGCGCGGCTGGAATCGATATCTCCAAACGCGATGCAAAGGTTTGCCTGCGCCTGCCGTCGGCCCGCAAGGGCCAGTTCAGGCCTGCCGTCAGTACATGGGGAGCGACGGCCACCGAAATTGTGGAATTGCGTTCCTTCCTGGAACAGCAGGACGTCCCTGTCGTTGTCATGGAGGCGACGGCAGATTACTGGAAGCCTTTCTACTACGTTCTGGAGGAAACGTTGCCGGTTCTGGTCAACGCCAGAGACGCACGCAATATCCCTGGCCGCAAAACCGATGTCTCGGTCGCCTCGTGGCTAGCCCAGTTGGCAGCCTGCGGGCTGCTGCGCGCATCGTTCATCCCCCCTCCGCGCATCCGTGAGCTCCGCGATCTGACCCGAGCACGGGCCATCACTGTCCGAGATCGCACCCGGGAGATCCAACGGCTGGAAAAGTTCCTGGAAAGTTCGGGAATCAAACTCTCAGCCGTCGTTTCAAGCCTCACGGGCGTCTCATCGCGGCTGATGCTGGACGATCTCATCACCGGTCAACGGGATCCGCTGGTCCTGGCAGCCCATGCCAAAGGCAAGCTCCGATCAAAACTTCCGGAGCTGACCGCAGCCCTCAACGGGCGGTTCGGCGAACATCACGCTCTGATGACAAAGTTGTATCTGGACCAGATAGATACGTACACGCGCAAGATCCGGACCCTCACGGAAAGCATCGAGCTCCTGATGGTTCCGTTCCGGCAGACCCGCGAGGTCCTTTCCACCATCCCCGGAGTCTCGGAACTGGTCGCCGACGTCATCATCGCAGAGACCGGGGCGGACATGAGCGTCTTTGCAGCAGCAGCCCACTTGGCATCCTGGGCAGGCGTCTGCCCCGGTTCCAACGAGTCCGCCGGACGGGTCAAATCCTCACACATCCGACCCGGCAACAAATACCTAAAGTCGGCACTGGGCATAGCGGCGCTGGCAGCCTCCCGCACCAAGGGAACCTACCTGGCGGCGAAGTTCAGGCGCATCGCCGCTCGGCGGGGTCCGATGAAGCTCTCGTCCCGCTTCAGCACTCGATTCTGACGGCGGTCTGGAACATGCTTGCCAACGGAGAATGCTATGCCGACCCCGGCGCGGACCACTTCATCAGGCTCGATCCGGTCAAGGCGAAGAACCGCGCCGTGCATCAGCTTGAGCAACTCGGATACGAGGTCAGCGTCACCTATATCCCGGCTTGACGCACCGGATTTACGTATTAGACACACTCATCCAGCAGGGCCACGGGGTCCCCTTTGTCTTCAACGACACGAACTCATCTCCCCACCAACCGCGACACTCCTATTGATTGATGTCAAGGCGTTGATGTCCCACGTGGGGCTTGCAATGTTTGGACGATGAGGGGGTAGAGCTGGCGGACGAGGTAGCGTTTTAGGCAGCGGACGATTTCCATTTTCGTTTTGCCCTCGGCGGTGCGTCGAGCAGCGTAGTCCCGGGTTGCCTGGTCATAGCGCAGCCGCACGATGACGATGTGGTAGAGCGCCGAATTCGCTTGGCGATCACCGGCTCGTTCAAGGCCGCGGACGTGGTCGCGGTGCTGGAGAACATCATTGCCGAAACCGGCACCGCACCTGCCTACGTCCGGTGTGACAACGGGCCGGAATTCACTGCTGAGGCACTGGTCAGCTGGTGCGACACCGCCGGTCTGGATACCGTGTTCGTCGACCCGGGATCACCTTGGCAGAACGGCTTCATCGGGTCCTTCAATGCCCAGCTCAGGTGGGAACAACTCTCCGGCGAAATCATGGACACCATGGCCGAAGCCAAGTATTTGGCCGAGGAATGGAAAGCTATCTACAATCATGAACGGCCCCACGGATCCTGGACGGCATGACGCCCAACCGGTACTGGGAAAACTGGACGCACGAAACCCAACTAGCTATCGCATAGACGCTGGACTGCTAACGGGGGCCCAACCACCACGACCTCGCCACCGCGAATTCGCTGGACCGCCATATCACACAGGTGCTGTCGGCGAATTGCCGTTCGCGGACACTGTCCTTGCAATACTGCCCCGCCTGCCACGCTCACGGAAAGCCCTGGAGGGTCGGAGGACTTCGAAGTTCTCTGACGGACCTAAATAGACGTGCCTCTCGAGTGCTTCGTAACGGTGCGTATCGCCCGATTCCTCTTGGAAGCCCTGGCCTTGTCTAGGTCCGCTCTTGGTGGTAGCGATGGACCGTGACAAGAGCACCCGATGCTTGCTTGTGATTTATGCCAGGATTTCGACGCTCTCCGGCGTCATGCTTACCAAGCTGACCACCATCTGTCGGCCGGTCCCTATCCAGACGATACGAACAAGATCTCCGGCCGAGCGTCCGGTGCCTTGTCCGGGTGAGCGGCCCACCAAGCGGCACAGGCAGCCCGCCAGCCGTTAAGGTCATCTTCACGGCCGTCGATGCTCACCGTCATGTCCGCCGCCGCGCCACGGCGGCGCCACGGGAGTAGGCTCCGTCGTCGGACGTGATCGCCGGGTACTCCTCGTAGAGTTCACCCAGGGAACTGATCAAGTCGTTCGGACGCTCATCCAAGCGCGAAGCAGGGGCCGTTCGGGCCGA
>Ga0213838_1000941_pt1 | contig 16922 bp, 16 predicted proteins | sample SWPATP13_FD_160577 | JGI IMG/M metagenome (GOLD analysis project Ga0213838, IMG submission 160577) | Coastal seawater microbial communities from Marineland, Florida, United States - SWPA TP1 #3 | ecosystem: Environmental > Aquatic > Marine > Coastal | place: USA: Florida | collected 2016-08-06 | reverse complement strand
GGTAGGTGAGACAGCGCGTGCAGCAAACTTCTCACTGCAAGGTTACGACAAGCCAACTAATCAATATACCCCTAAACTTGGCGTTAAATATTTCAGTGATGTTAGTTCATGTGGCACCGCAACGGCTATTTCTGTACCTTGTATGTTCTCGCGCTTAGACCGCAATCACTATGATTCGCGCATCGCGCAAAGCCAAGAAAATGCCCTAGATATCATTCAACGAAGTGGTGTCGAAGTAACGTGGATTGATAACAATAGCAGCTGTAAAGGGGTTTGCGTACGGGTAAACTCAGAAACGGTAGAACCAACAAAGAGCAACCCACTTTGCGACGGACGCTATTGTTTTGATGAAGTACTGGTTGAAGAGTTAGCTGCAAAGCTTGCCAAAAGTCATGCGAAGCACCAACTAGTGGTGTTACATATGATTGGTTCACATGGACCAACCTACTATCGACGCTATCCAGAAAAAGACAGCAAATTCTTGCCTGATTGCCCACGTAGCGATATCCAAAACTGTAGTAGTGAGCAACTTACCAATACATATGATAATACCATTGCTTATACCGACCTAGTGCTGAGTAAACTTATTAATTTACTGCAAAGCAGTAAGGCGAATGACAAAGCCCTACTGTATGTTTCAGATCACGGTGAATCACTGGGTGAAAAAGGCTTGTACTTACATGGCTTCCCGTATGCATTAGCACCTAAAGAGCAAACTCAAGTGCCTATGCTGTTTTGGAGTAATAAACTAGCCGATACCCGCTTTAATCAATGTATCGAACAGCAGCGTAACCATGCTTTTTCACACGATAACATTTTTGACACCCTGCTTGGCTTAACCCATGTACAAAGCACTGAATATCAACCAGAGCAAGATATCTTTAATGCTTGCTCAACTCAAAGCTAACGAAATAGAGACTTCATACTATGCAATTTGATAGCACTAACAAACCCATTGGCATTAAACGTATTCGCCTCGCATTCAAAAACTCCCAACGAGCATTCACCTGGTTAGCAAAGCATGAGTCTGCTTTTAAACAAGAGCTGATACTGTTAATCCTTGCAATAGCAGTGGTTTTTGTCTGGCAGATTAGCCTGTATGAAAAAATCATGCTGCTTGTATCTGTGCTATTTGTGATGTTTGCTGAAGTCGTCAATACGGCAATTGAAGCCGCCATAGACCGAATAGGCCTTGAAATTCATCCATTATCAGGCCTAGCTAAAGACTTAGGATCCGCAGCCGTACTGATTGCTCTAACAATTTGTGCGTTGGTATGGGGCGGCGTGCTTGTTAATAACCTATGCTAACTCGCTTTTTTATCATCAGGGGTGTCATTACAAAGTGCACAGTGGCGCCCTTTAGATGAATGATATAAACGGGTTGCGATAAAAATGGCCGTTGCAATAAATGACCAAAGTAGCGCAAAGCCTAATGCGCTCATTGTCTCGTGACCTTTTAGAATTTCCACCATAAATAACAAAATTGCCACCAGCGTAAAAACTTTAGTGGTTCTTAGTATCCAAAATTTTGTACCCACAACTTACTCCTTTATAAGAGGCTCCTTAGAAAGGATAAGTGTAGTTCAAAACAAGAAAAACAACCTAAAAACTTGAAGCAGGCTCAGACAATATCTGTACATTATTTTTAAATACCTCTAAAAGCCCCGGCGGTGAGTGCTCAGTACCAAGCACGGTAACATGACAGACATAACGATAACCGTTGTTAGTAAAGGTGTAAAAATGATTGCCCCCACTGCCATCAAAACTTAACGTACCGCCGGTGATCACAAGGCTTGGCTCATCTTGCATAGATTGATCTGTTTCCCATGCTGCATAGCGGTAATGATTACCTGCCAGTTCATCGATACGAATTAAATGCTGTTTTGTTTGCCACGTTAGTATCGGCTTTGTAAATTCACGAAGGCTTTTGTGTAATACTTGTTTTTGCTCGTCAATCAGCACTTCGCGTTGTGCTTTTTCTGACTCTGATTCATAAGGCACAGCCCAAATAGAGCCATCAAAGTCTAACCACAATTTGCCTGAATCAAACATAATGCCGCGCCAACCCATCATTTCCCAATCATGGCGAATATTTGAGTTCACGATTTTTTCAACAAACTCTTTATCAAAAATTTGCTCAAAGTTTTCTATAAGCATTTGTTCATTTTCAATTCCTGGTAGCGGCTCTTTACGCTGCAGTGGATAATGCACTCGCTTGGCAATGGCAGCTTTATCACCCGACTTAAAGGCCGCAACCACAGGTTTGACAATTTTTATGTGTTTTGTTGCGGCAAAACTACTGAATGCCATCAACAAAAGGAATAGATAAACGCTGTGCTTTAAAAACTTCATCAATTACTCTACTACCAAATCAAACACAACATTGACACTTGCTCTGAAGGTAATCGATTCTTGTAAATACTTACCTTCTGGTACGGTATTAATACGTGAGCCCGTGACCATAATTCGTTCTATATTTGTGTTGCTACCATAGCCAAAGTGACTACCTACCTCTTGCGATTGAATACTATACACCCGACCAAGTTTCGCTTCGAATGCGCTTGCAAGGCTACTTCCCTGCTGTTTGGCATTCGCAACTGCTTTATCAAGAGCGGCTTGCTCGTAATCTGAGGCTTTGGTTGATAAAAGTTGAATGTGCTCGATTTGATTGACACCCACTTTAAGCACAAAATTTAAAAATCGGTCCAAAAGAAAGAGTTGTTTAAGGCTGACTTTGACCTTACGCGTGGCTCGAAAACCATCTTTAACATGGTTATCGTTTTCGTCATAGCGCATATTGGGCTCTACAAATATCCGCCCCGCAGAGATACTTTTTTCGTCTATTGAGAAATTATTTAAGCCCGCCAGGAGTTCATTTACTTGCGCATCGACTTGCTGCTTAGCCTGCACACTTTCGCTTTTTACAGCTTCAAACTCTAACGTGATATCAGCCCTGTCGGGGGCGGTACGCACAACAGCCTCACCTTTAACAACAATATGGCGATTATCCGGCAGACTTGTTGCAGCCATTGCAGAGCTGGTACATAAAACCAGTGGTAACAAAGATTTAAGCATCATAACCTCTCCCTAGAAAAAGCTATGATGCCTTGCCTGAGCAAAAATGTACACTCAGTTCAGCCGTTACTGCGGATAAATTTTAGGTACCTCTTTACTCTAAATACATCATTAATTTGTTGCTTTATGAACGCCCAGATTGGCCAAACGTTAGGATTTGCCTGTTTGTTCTTACTCAAACGCGTTAATTGATACTTTACCATTGCCATATTCGCAACCGAGGCAAGTGGTTTATTCTTCCAGGTAATTGCTGCAAGTTCTGGTGTAACGTGTGAGCCATTTCGCCACTTATCAACTAATGCTGGCTCAATTGCAAGTGCTGTCGCAATACCGACCATATCGACGCCTTCTGCAATAACCTGATCTGCCACTGATTTACGTTTAATGCCACCTGTGATCATAATTGGCATCGTCGCAATTTCACGAATTTCTTTAGCAAACTCTAAAAAGTACGCTTCACGAGCCAACGTTCTGCCATCCCGTGCACTGCCTTGCATTGCTGGCGCTTCATAACTACCACCTGAAAGCTCAACTAAATCAACATTTAACTCACCTAGCATAACAACCACTTGCTTGGCGTCGTCAAGAGTAAAACCACCGCGTTGAAAATCAGCTGAGTTTAGTTTTACCGCAACCGCAAAATGCTCACTCGTTGCGGCTTTAATTTGCTTAACAATTTCAATTAATAGTCGAGCGCGATTAGCAAGGCTTCCACCCCATTGATCACTTCGCTTGTTAGTTAAAGGAGATAAAAACTGGCTCAATAAATAGCCATGCGCCGCATGCACTTCAACACCCGAAAAACCAGCCTTTTCGGCTAATGTCGCTGTTTTTACAAACCGTGTGATGATGTCTTGAATTTTGGCTTCATCCATCGCTTTAGGTGCCGAGAAGTAACTCGACATTTTACCCATGTCCATTTCCACTGCTGAAGGCGCCCATGTTTGCTGCTGCAAACTTGCTGGCATTTGTCGGCCAGGATGATTAATTTGCAGCCAGAACTGTCCACCATTTGCCTGCCCTATTTTTGCCCACTGCTGAAATACAGCTAGGTGTTTATCATTTTCTAATACCACTCCACCTGGGCCTGTCATCGCTTTACTATCAACCATAACATTGCCCGAAATAATAAGCCCTACACCACCGTCAGCCCATGCTTTATACAAGTTAAAAAGCTGAGTTGATGGAAGTAAATTTGCATCAGCTAGGTTTTCTTCCATCGCTGCTTTTGCAACACGATTTGGAATAACAGAACCATTCGGTAATTTAAGTTCAGAAAATAAGGTCATAACAGTCTCCATAGTTGGGAATGTCAAAACTATAAGCTTAAAGTAAACTTTAAGGTCAATAGCTATTTGTCATTTTTTAACCCCATTTGTGTCAGAACACGTTTAGCATTATCTGCACAATCCATATCATCTGGCTTTGCATCAATTTCTGCGAGGATCGCTGTTAAGCGCTGTTTATTTTCGGCTAACTTTGCTTGTAATTGCTCGATATCCATCACTTTTTGTTTTAATGCATCAATAAGGTGAGCATGTTGCCAACCAGATAAATCCGCCGGTAACAGTGCTTTTAATTCATCTAGGCTAAAACCGGCTTGTTGCCCACTGACTATTAAGTTTAAAACGACTTCAGCTTCTTTAGGATACGAGCGATAGCCATTTGCTTTACGCTCAACCATTTTTAGTAAACCAATATCCTCATAAAAACGAATCTTAGACGCGCTAAGACCCGTTCGTTTTGCAAGCTCACCTATTTTCATTGTGTAACTCCTGTCTAGGGTTTAGCTTTAAAGTATGTTGGTGCATATAACGCACTTTGAAAATTAGGTACGTACTCATATTTGATCATACTGCCTAAATCAAGTGAGCGAATAAACTGTGATAATTCTCCCTGACGCAGCTCAAGGCTTACATCTTCATCAGATGTGCTTGATGCATAGCGTAAATATCGATTATCCGCATAGCCCGTTGTTAACTGCCCTTGTTGATTGTGATTCATAAAACTATTTCGAACAAATTTCTCATCGGTTGATTCATCGCTTAGCTTTTTACCTGTGATGATCACATCAGGCTGATTGGTGGCATTATCAAATAATGAAAACGTAAGTGTCTTAGGAGTATTTTTATAGCTAATTTTAGTGGTCCATTTAGGTAGATTATAGCCCACTACACCACGCACTCTCGCGAGCTCTGTATCAACGGGTAGCTTTAAAACAACACCCCAAAAGTCATCATTCCATTGGTTATTAAGTAACGAAATAACGCCTAAATTCCACGAATCTGGCTTGGTGGTGATCACTGAAATGGCTAGCTCATTGTATGTATCATTATCGCAGTAATGATAAGCATAAGCCGTTATTGCAACTAACCCTCGCCCTGGCCATAAACTTATTGGCTCAACATGCTCTAAAACACTGGCTGGGATCAATGAGGTTAATACATCAAGATCCGCGCTGAATACTGCAGTAATTTTACTGTTCTTATAGTAAAAATTTGGTGAGTAAGACTCAAAGCCCATGTCTACTTTTTGCTTTTTTATGGTTTTAAACCATGACAAATCAACACTGGGAGCCTGCTCAGCTATCACTGATAATGGGGGGTTAGAGCGATATTGGTCATACAAACCACCTTCAACAACAGGCACTTTTTCACCTGCCAGCTCAATTGTTTTAGTAGCGCTTTCTACGTAACTTGTTGTTAGTAATGCAAGCAATAAGATTAGGTTTTTGATAGTTGTCATTTTGCACCTCGTTATTCATTAAGATACAAAAACTCTAACTTTAAAGCTCACTTTAAGGTCAAGATAAAAAAAGCGAGTGATGATAACTCACCACTCGCAAACTCATCGAAGTTAAGATGATAGGAAATAAACGCTAATTGGCTTTAACTTGCCATCGCATTGTCGACGTAATCTTCGACCATATCGGCAAAATCTTGATCAACAATACCCAGCTCTGCAAAGCACTGCTCTTTAATTTTGAACCACTCGCTCGAATACTGTTGGTGGCGGGCATAGTCCACAGCACTCTCTGCACATTTTAAGATGGCGTACGCCATACGTTGTTGTTCATCATTGTTTTGCTCTAAAAAGTGCGTGTTATGATGATTTAAAATAACGTGACAAAGTGGCTTAGGTAGGTGCCAAGATACCGAGATAAAATAGCCAATCACCGCATGGTCGCACTGATAACGTGCTTGTTCTAGGTCGGTAATCGCATACTCTTTAGCTAAATTTGCTTGCTTAAGAACCTCAACATAATCTTTAAATTTTAATGCCATAGCCGCAATACCGACATTATGAAAAAGCCCTAATGAATAAAGTTCGTCCACTGGCATTAATGACTTATAACTGTTACCAAGCTGCACACAGGCATTCGCAACTTCAACCGACTCATCCCAAAAGCGCTCTAAGCTAATACAGGCATTACCTTTAAAGTTTTGCTTAAGCAGAGCCAAAGTTACCAACTGATTAAGCTGATCTAACCCTAAAAACATCGCCGCTTGGCGTATATCACTAATGGTGCGTTGTAAGCCAAACACCGGGCTGTTTATTGTTTTTAATAATAAAGCTGAAAGACTGATGTCTCTTGATATTAGCTGAGCTATTTTATCTAAGCTTGCATCCGACTTTTGCATTTCATCAGCAATTTGGCTCAATAGTTCAGGTTTTGGTGGAATATGAAAACCGCGTTCAAGCGAAACTAGGCGTTGTTCATCTAAGTTGATCATTTGCCCAAGAGCCTCCGTTAATAAGCAACGAGCAATTTAATAGTTTAGATGGGTAAAATACCCTAAGAACTTTGCCTTAGTATTGTTTGAGATCAATGTGTTGCGAAGAAAGGAAATTAATTAATGAAAAGCTAACACGGCATATTATAGCAAGTTGCCATTATATGCCGTCTTTTTGAAGATTTGCTTAGTGAGCAAGTACGCTAAGCCACTCATCTGGGTTTACTAAAATAAACTCAAATACATCGTTGTTATTTAAAGTAATGCGAATTCCATCTGCTGTAATTGGTAGAATCCCCGCGCCTTTACCTGAACACTTATCAACGTTATTGATGTGCGCTCGTGAAAGTGTGTATGGACCTAAGCCTAATTCTTTATTAAACGGTTCAAAAACAATGTCTTGTTCTGTAACTAAAAGCTTACCATCCGCTTTTGCGACACCTGATTGAATAGTTGCTATTGATTCTTTGACTGTTTGCGCGTGCATATCCTTTACTCCACCTAACAATGAGTGTGACTTACACTCAATTAAATCATAAAAATTGCGTACCAACTTAAGATACAGTAAGTACAAAAAAAGTACAGTGTAATTGATCGCAAAGTTTTTTATGAAGAGCTAATTATTCGCTTTAAATTAATTTTACCTTAGTTGTTAAGGTTTTTTTGTTCTCATAAAAAGTCGTTCTGACTTTAGGCCCTTCTTATGTGAACAAAAAAAATACTGCTATGCTTAAATTAACAACAGATAGGTGCGGTAAACTGATGACAAAAGCGTTGCAGCAAACTAAAAACAAGTTAAAAATGAATGCAATTATAGTGATTGCATTATTAACGTCGCTCACTGTTACCTCATTATTCTTTTACAAAAATGTCGACTCACAATGGCATGACTATTCAAAAACCGCCGCTAACGTTTATGTTCTACACGACAAGCTAATTCAAAAACTCGGGTATGGTGGCTTTATTCACCATTTTAAAAACCTAGTGCTCAGAAAAAATACAGAACTGTATCTTCCGCCCATTGAAAAGGAACTCATCGAAATAAAAGAGATCCTTGCCAAGCTTAGCGCAATAAAAGAATACGATCAGACTGCGCTTACTGACGTTAAAAAAACGGTCAGTGATTATGAAAGTAAAGTCGATATTGTTTTAAAGATGATTGCTGATGGCGCGACAAGCGAGCAAATAGACTCTATAGTAAAAGTAGATGACACAGCTGCTTTGAAGGCACTTGCCGCGTTCGAGCAACATGTAAACTTAATGCTTAAAGATAAAAGCATCGCCATTGATGAAAACTTCCAAATTGCTTACATCGTGCATGTGTTAACAATCATATTGCTCACCAGCATATTGCTTATTTACTTTAGAAAGCTCTCAAACTCTTATAAACAACAAATTGAGCTTACTGAGCGAGCTTTAGAAGGCGCGAGAATAAAATCAGAATTTTTAGCCAACATGAGTCATGAAATACGCACCCCACTTAATGGCATTATGGGGCTTTTACAAATTTTGCAGCCGAACATTCAAAAACCGAAAAATATAGAAGTTGTTTCTAAGGCGTTGTTTTCTTGTCGCTCACTCCTTACCATCATCAACGATATTTTAGACTTTTCGAAAATGGAGGCGAACGAGCTTTATATTGAACAGGTAGATTTTTCGATGTCGAAGGTCGTTGAGTCAATCAATTCTGATTTTCTGCCGCTTTGTAACGAAAAAGCAATTGAATTAAATATAGATATAGACGATGACGTTGAAGATTTATGGGTAGGAGACCCAGTTAGGGTTCGGCAAATTATTTTAAACCTGGTTTCTAACGCCGTTAAATTTACCGAGCAAGGTGGCGTGCAAGTAAAAATTAATAAATCTTCGCAAAGCCAAAAACAAGGTGTTGAGATAGAAGTGATTGATACCGGCATTGGTATGAATAAAGAGGGTTTAATGCACCTGTTTAACCGTTTTCAACAAGCCGATAACAGCATAACGCGGCGTTTTGGCGGGACAGGATTAGGCATGTCGATCACCGCTAATCTCATTAACCGTATGAACGGTCGTATTGATGTAGACAGCGCACTCGGTAAAGGCACCCATTTCACGGTTTATTTACCGCTCAAAGTATCTGAAAAGCAGCACTTACATGATAGCTTTACCGATGTAACCGCACCTGTCTTATCGGCTAAAACCTTATTAATAGCTGAAGATAACCCGCTCAATACCATGATCATCAAGTCGATGCTTGCAGAAACCAACGCTGATCTTCACTTTGCAAAAGATGGCGCTGAAGCAGTCGAGCTATTTAAACAACTCAATCCCATTTTAGTTTTAATGGATATACAAATGCCTACTATGGGGGGTATAGAAGCCTGCTCACATATTCGCAGCATTGATAAAGAGGTGCCAGTTATTGCCTTGACTGCCAACGTGATGAAAGAAAATATCATCGAATACATGAATTGTGGTTTTAATGGCCACGTAGGCAAACCTATTGAAAAGCATTTACTATTTAAAGCACTGCATGACGTGATTGCGGATAGCCGTGACGAACTGGTGGATTAAGTTATTGTAAAAAAGTAATAACCCACTGATTTTTAATTATTTTAAAACACACCAAACTTTAAAATTATTCAATATTTTCAATCAGTTGAGGTTGTACTTTACTGCTAACACCCTCACCCATAGCGCTGTACAAATCTTGTTCTATTTTGATTGACTTAACTAAAAAGATCCCTCATAGTCGAAAAAATCATCAGTACACATTACACCAAATTATAAAACCAAGTAGCAACCTAAAATGCTATCAACAAAAAATGTGGAGGAGATGCGTTATGAACCGTAAGTCAAAATTAATCTACCGTATTATGCTGGCCTCTAAGCTTCATAGCCGTAATAAAGAGATATCACTCGATAAACTAAAACAAGGCTGCTGCCTAAGTGACTCTGAATTACTAACCATTATAAAAGAGCTGGAAATTAAAAAACTGATCAGTTGGGATGCCAGTAAATCTACTTTTATGATTTCAGCTTAGCTCGGCATATTTAAACGACAGCTTAGCTTTTTCTTGCTGTCGTTTTTAGATATTTCCCCACCCTATTTAATCATTTAAGTATTTAGCTACCACCTACCTCTAATTAAGCTTTTAAATAAGAACTTAATCGATTATGTAACCACATTGTGAATACGTATGCATTTAATTGTAAATATTAGCTCAGGGTATATATTTAGTCGAAGTGTTGTTTTTTCATGCAACACCTTTATTCGACAACAAGGCCTGATATGAATTCATTGCTAACCAAAAGTTTGCTTATTTTATTACTAAGCCTAACTACTGCATGTACACACACTAAAACTTCAAACAGTGCCTATGAGCCCAAGCCTTACGTAAAGCTTACTCATCCTGAGTGGTCAAAAAATGCGGTGCTTTATCAATTAAATACGCGCCAATTCACTAAAGAAGGCACCTTTAATGCTGCACAGCAGCAATTGCCACGCTTGAAAGAGTTAGGCGTTGATATTATTTGGTTTATGCCCATAAACCCGATTGGTGAAGAAAACCGAAAAGGCAGTTTAGGTAGCCCTTATTCTGTAAAAGATTACCGTAAAGTAAACCCAGAGTTTGGCACATTAGAAGACCTTAAAGCATTTGTGAACAAAGCCCATGAAATGGGGATGTATATCATTTTAGATTGGGTAGCAAATCACAGTGCTTGGGATAATTGGCTTCGATATGAGCACCCCGATTGGTACGACCGAGACTACAAAGGCCAATTTAGACCGACACCGTGGTGGGATTGGTCTGACATTATCGATTTTAATTATTCAAAACCTGCACTACGTGAGTACATGACAGAGTCGATGAAATATTGGGTAAAAGAAGTCGGTATTGATGGCTATCGCTGTGATGTGGCAGGCTTTGTGCCCGTAGACTTTTGGAATAACGTCCGTCGTGAACTCGATGAAATAAAACCAGTATTAATGCTGGCAGAATGGGAGTCTCGTGATTTACATGCTGAAGCCTTTGATATGACTTACGCGTGGTCATGGTCTGAACACATGCATAAAATCGTAAATGGCCATGCAGATGTCAGCGCCCTCTTCGTTTATTACTCATGGAACGAAAGTGCATTCCCAGCCGAGGCTTACCGCCTTGTGGGTGTTGCCAACCATGACACAAATGCATGGGAAGGCACCATGTTCGAAAACTATGGCGATGCACTTGAAGCCGTTATTGCATTATCTATCGTTGGCGAAGGCTTTCCGATGATCTATAACGGCCAAGAAGCAGGTAACGATAAACGCCTCGCCTTTTTCGAACGTGACCCAATCAAATGGCAAAGGCACCCTATCGGTGACTTATACCAATCATTATTTACACTCAAACATAATAATGAAGCTCTGTGGAATGGCCAATTTGGCGGCCGCATGGTACATGTGCCAAACAGCGCACCAAAACAGGTGCTTAGCTTTGTTCGTGCAAAAGGAAAAGATAAAGTATTTGCCGTATTCAACTTATCGAAAGAGCCACAAACAGTTAACTTTAAAGAGCCATTGTTTTTGGGTAAGTACACAGATGCTTTCTCAAAACAGGCAATGGAATTTACTCAAACAACAGAACTAACAATTCCAGCATGGGGATTTAGAGTGTTTGTAGAATAACTTACTGCCTTACTCTACTTATTCTAAATAGCCAAATTTGATCCCATAATTAAAATATGGGATCAAATAATAAATTACTTTACTAACTAGACACCCACATTAATTTCTATTACTTCACAGCGTTAAACCTATGAAAAAATAGCCTCTAACTAGACACCCAATTTAATATTTCTCACTTCTCATAATTATGACTAAACTTAAACTGTTCAACTCATGGAGGAGAAGAGCATGGCAACCCCTCGTAGAAACTTAATTAACATTTCAAATACACCTTATTACCATTGTATTTCACGCTGCGTTCGTCGCGCCTATTTGTGCGGACAAGACCCACTAACGGGTCGTTCATATGAACACCGGCGCGATTGGGTTGAAAAGAAACTATTTCAACTTGGTCGGGTATTTTGTATTGATATTTGCGCCTACGCGGTTATGAGTAATCATACTCATCTAGTTCTTCACATTGATATAGCAAAGGCAAAGCGCCTGAACAATAAAGCGATTCTGATCAGATGGCACAAGTTATTTAAAAGTACATTCTTATGCCAACGATTCTTAAATGGTGAATTGCTAACACAAGTTGAACTCGCTTCGGTTAATACCAGAATAAATATATATCGTGAGAGGCTCAGCAGCATTAGTTGGTTTATGCGCGTGCTTAATGAAAGCATTGCACGAAAAGCGAATCAAGAAGATGAATGCAAAGGACGGTTTTGGGAAGGTCGCTTTAAGTCACAAGCTTTACTTGATGAAGCAGCACTTGCCGCTTGTCTTGCCTATGTTGACTTGAACCCTGTAAGAGCAAAAGCGGCCGATTTACCTGAGCAATCTGACTACACCAGTATTAAATCTAGAATTTATGCAGCTCAAAATAATAAGCAACCAAAATCGCTTATGCGCTTTGCAGGTAAACCTCGTAAACATATGCCTAAGGGACTACCATTTGAGCTCAAGACATATCTGCAACTTGTAGATTGGACAGGCCGTTCAATACGAGAAAATAAGCCTGGGAAAATCCCAGAAAATGCGTTACAAATACTTGAAAGACTAGATATTTGTACTGGCAACTGGCTTACACTCACCACTTCCTTTACCCGCTCATTTAAAAATACTGCAGGTAAAGAACAAGCAATCACAGCTTATACAAATCATATGAAACGAAAACGAAGAAGCTCTATTAGCACTAGTCGTGCACTATTTGCCTAAACCGAAACTCGAAAATGTTTAAAGTAGCCTGCATTTGGACTAAGATTGCCCGAAATCAGGTACTATTCAGGCAATGCCCTACAAAATCTTGTAAACATAACATTTTGATGTACAGATTAATTTAGTTAATTAATTTTGAGCGACTAAACTAGTTGCTCTTAGAGTTAGCTATTAAAAACTCCTACTATAGTGGGTGTCTTAATAGTTTTTATAATCTGTACCTGACTGACAGTGTCTCCTTCAAATCAATCATGTACATAAAAACGAAGTTCACATTTTTAATGTGGGTGTCTAATTAACTCTAAAGTGGATGTCTCGATAACTTAAAAAATCATACTTAAAGTTAAGTTTAATTAATACAGAATAAAAAAGAGTTCTAAAGAAAGCTTTAAAATGGAATTTAAATGAAGAAAGTCACCCATGTTGTTTGAAGTGTAAGTTGACATAAGCACATCCGATTTCATTGGGCTACAACGGCACAAGTGAAGTGTAAGTTGGCATAATATTGAAGCTTATAATGGCATAAAGTGACTATTTGGTAGAGTTTATTGAGCCAATAACATATTTCTGACTTTCAAGGGGGCAAAAAGCAAGCCAATGAACTTCTCAAGTACAAATAATTGACTTCCAACTCCTTCGCCACGGATTTCGCTTAAGCAAATAAATCAGTTAAATTTGGCTCCAAACGGATTTTTCATTGAACTGATAGCCAGCCTTGAAAACAAACTCAAAGCCACCAGAGCCAGAAAAACAAAGCCCCACCATCTGAGGCGGAGCTTTTGATTTAAGCGACTTCAACTTCTTCAGAATAAGCTTTATTAATTAGCTGCAATTTTCCCTTGTCGAGCCATTTAACATTTACAAGCTTACTATTAAAGAAAAATTCATCAGGCTTCTCTTCAAATAACAGTCTCTTTAATATCACTGAACCTTCCTTATCTACTACAAGCAAAGAGCACCTGAAAACATTGCTCTCATGCTCACAGAATACTTTTGCACATAAACTTTTTGTTCGGTTCCATTTTTCTTTATAGTAATAGTGATTAATGAAATCATCCTGCTTTACTTTTAGATACGCCCTATGAAATTTTTCCTTATCCCATTCATAGATATCAGCCAACTCTAATAATGAACTGAACATTATTTCCAACAGAGTTATTTTTTTGGTCATTTCATCTAATTTTTCAAAAGATGCAAAATCAAACCTTTTGTAGTACTTCAAGACTGAATAACTAATTTCAACAGTCCCCAACCTAGAATCTTCTTCACATAGTTTCAGAATAACTCGATAAACACCGTCAGTATCAATAGGTTCAAAATGCCTTTCAAAATGGGCGAAAACACTGCGACTAAACAATAATAATGCTCTTGCTTCTTCTGTAGCTAACTTAAAGGCCCACAGCTCAAACTCTTTTAACTTCATTTCTACCTCTAGATTTTTGGTCTTTTTTGATTGGGCAATCTTTCCCCAGCAATTTTCAATCCTTCTACTGTCTGAGCTTCTTTCACAAGGCCTGCCGCTCGGTCCGATATACCAGTTTCCAGCACAGTGGGTATATCACCCTCTTCCAATTGACTGTTAGCTCTTGGAGATGTTCCATTCTTGTTCAAATTTTGCCCACTAATTCCGATTTTCTTGATATTACCCTCGGCATCTTGAATCATATACATATGCTGTTCTTTGGTGCTGGCAGCAGAGTTACCATGAACAGGTTTAGCATTTATATCACAAGCATTATGCACCCACATATTTGTTTTACCAACAAAATATGTGTGGTCAGTATCCACTGTAAAGTTGTACGCATACCGTGGCTCTTGATTAATTTCAATTTGAATAATACTTATGTCATTTTCTTCTTTAGGGCCAGAAATGACTGTACCTTCAGTTATATTTTTAGCCTCTAACCAACCAATATTATCAACATAAAATGGATGCTCGGCAGTAGTGGTTATGAATTCTTCCAAGCCATTTTCATCTACAACTGTAAATGTAATAGTTTCTTCATGCCAGTCCTTAAAAGTATCAGTGACTTCTCTCCATGAAATCTCACCTGTTTCATCATTTTTGGACAAGACAATATCACCTTTTTTGACTTCAATAATTGTCTTGTAACCATTAATAGTTGAAATCAAAGTATCGGGCGTGAAGCTACAACCTCCAGGTTTAATAGCAGCTTTAGAATCACCTTTTGAGTTTGCCTTAATAACTTTAGCTAAACGCTTCGCTTTTTGTAATGTTTTAGCCGGGTTTACAATCCCTACAGCTGCGTCAGTAACTGCGCTTCCTAAATTCAACTCCCCTGTTTCGGCGTAGTTTAATGCAGCTCCGAGAGCGACATCAGCTATAAACTTAATAGCAAAGTTAGCAAATTTACCCGTTGGGTCATTTTTATTTAATGGATCATTACCTACATACGCATACATATTCATCCCATCTTTATATCCAATAGGATCAGTCTGCATAAAACGCCCTAATTCAGGGTGGTAAACCCGTGCTTTGTAGTGATAAAGCTTAGTACCTGGGATTAAGATTTGCCCAGTGTAACGGAAACGCGATGAGCTGGTATTAATTGGCTCTCCAAATGGGCCATACTTATGCGTAGCGACAATTGAACCTGAGCCATTCGTTTTCACTAATAAGTTGCCACTTCAGACTTACCAAGGGCAAAAAGCAAAACATGGTCCTTCATTTTCTCCTTTTGGTTAGAACTGACCCTATTGGTTACTTGGAGGCAGGGACATAACTTTAATCTTTGTTTCTTGGTTTATCTGCATCTGGGTTAAAGTACAGGTAAACAATTAGTAAGATGTAAACGCAAGCATAAACAAAAGGCCAAGCAAAAATATACCTTATGGCTATTTCAAAATTTGTACCGACCCTTTCCCCTATAGCGAGTCTGATAGTTACAAATATCATAATAAGTACCGTGGCCCATAATGCATGTTTAACTGGGCGTCTAAAAAAATTTTTTTCTTTAAGCATTAATCAATTTCCTATACGACAACTTAGAGTTGCTTCTTTTTATTTAACTTAGAGTCAACTATCTTCGACGCAGAATTACCGACTAAATCCGACGTTACATCAACAGGCCACTTTATTCCAACCCCTTCGATTACAAATTTTATGTCATCAATCGAGCTTAATGCAGAGCTTTGTATATCCATAGCTCATCTATGCATTCATAGTCTTGTGCAATTTGAAAAACTTTGCCTACACTAGGAATTTGAGAAAATCCCTCAACTCTAATCTAAAACATATCTATTCCACTGATAGGATCAGGTCTTGTTTTTTTACTTATTAAAGTAAAAAAGATAGAGCAGCCCACTTCATATACGCTTAGTTAAAAAACTAAATAAATTTAGCTGATGTAAGATCAAATTGTGACAATGTACTTTTTCCTTTTTTATATTCAAGAATATTGCCCTTTGATATAGAAAGCTTGCCTAGATAACTATTAAACAAGAGTTCTCTTGGTAGAGTCTTAACAATAATTAGTTGATCTGCTAATTTGCAATCCAAATAAACAAATTGAGTTAATTTAAATTCATCCATTGAGAGTGTAGCAATGACTTTAGATTCTATTGATTTCTTGGCCGATACTTTTTCAGATTGAACCCATTCATTCTCATAATTGTTAGCTTCGAACCGTTGCAATATATCCAAGCTTTGTTCAAGAGGAATTGGCATTGCAGATATAGCAGCCGACAAAGCTTTTTCTAATATCCTTATGTAATGCTGTTGAAACTGAGAATCCTTTAAATGGCTTATTTTCTCTAACGGGTAATGAACTACAACTTCGAGGAAAGGCACAACTTTCATTGGCTGCACCCTTATCTCTGTACTGCCATCTGTCACATAAACATTTATTCGTGAGTATTTAGAGGTAAACTTGAGTTTACTGATTTCCCTTTCCCAAAAATTACACAAGCAACGAGACTTAAAAAGAAACACCTTTTTATCTTCTTCCGAATAATTACCGTCAAGGTAAAGTTCTATTTGACTTAACTTTGGCATAAATCTATTGCCTCTTAGTTTTAGACTTTTTAGAAGCCGAAAGGTAGCTCCACCCTCCATTTGCTCTAACCAGTAGAGTAATTTTATTTTTCGAGAGTGGCGATTATATTAATGATTGCTAACTCACCACTTATGAATTCAGAAAGACACCAAACAGATGTATTACCCTCTATTGCAATTGGCTGCAAATCGTCCTGTAAGCTACTCTTAAACAAAGAAAGACTTCTTTCAGATGTTTTTATTT
>Ga0213838_1000937_pt1 | contig 16994 bp, 10 predicted proteins | sample SWPATP13_FD_160577 | JGI IMG/M metagenome (GOLD analysis project Ga0213838, IMG submission 160577) | Coastal seawater microbial communities from Marineland, Florida, United States - SWPA TP1 #3 | ecosystem: Environmental > Aquatic > Marine > Coastal | place: USA: Florida | collected 2016-08-06 | reverse complement strand
GGACTTTGAAAAAGAGACAGGGATCAAGGTCGATTACCTAATGAATAATCATGGTGATCACCACACAAAACTGACAACAAACCTAGCAACTGGCTCAGGTGCGGGTGATGTCATCGTTGTTGATGTTGAAAAAATTGGTCCTTTTGTAGGGTCGGGAGGTCTAGTAAACCTATCTGAAAATTACGGTGCTGATAAGTACGAAGAGCGTTTTGCGCCTTATGCATGGGCACAGGGTAAAGGGGCGGACGGCGATATGTATGGTATCCCTGTCGACCTTGGCCCAGGCGTCATGTATTACCGAACTGATGTCTTTGAAAATGCGGGCATTGATGTTGAAGAAGCCATCAAAGATTGGGATTCCTACATCGCTGCGGGTGAAGAGCTGAAAAAGCAAAACGTCCAACTTATTGCGTCTGCCGCTGATGTCGCACAAGCCATTATTTTTACTACAGTGCCAGAAGGTGAAGGCCTGTACTTCGATAAAGACGGCAAACCTGTTGTGACATCTGAGCGTTTTGTTCATGCGTTCGAAGTCGCAAAAGAGATCCGTGATAAAGGGTTAGACGCTCGCATTCTTGCTTGGTCAAACGAGTGGTATGAAGGCTTCCGTAACGGCACGTTTGCAACTCAACTGTCAGGCGCTTGGCTACTTGGCCACTTGAATAACTGGATTGCGCCTGAAACAAGCGGCAAGTGGGCGGTTGAACACTTACCTGACGGAATTTACGGCAGCTGGGGCGGTTCTTTCCTTTCAATCCCAACACAATCTGAAAAACAAGATGAAGCTTGGAAGCTTATCGAATACATGACAACTAAGCGTGATATTCAACTTAAGCACTTCGAAACGATTGCAGCATTCCCTGCAAACACGACAACTTACGATGACGCGTTATTCCAAGAAGAAATGGAATTCCTAGGCGGTCAGAAAGCACGCCTTATCTTTGCGGATGTGGCGAAGAACATCAAACCTGTTTCACCGGCAAAAGGCGACCACGTAGCACGTTCTATTATTTTAGAAAACGCGTTAATGGAAGTGTTGGATGAAGGAAAAGATATCGAGACTGCACTGAAAGAAGCAGAACGTTTAATTCTACGTCGTACTCGTAATCTGTAATTCGTCAATTTATTTAGGGTAGGGAGGCGTGGCTTCACGCTTCCCTTGTTAAGAGGTCGTTACTATGAATCATGCAGCGAGCAATACAATAGAATCGTCGGATCAAAGCTTTTTTTCTCGTCTAAATTTGAAAGCGCTTACACCGTATGGATTTCTACTGCCGTTTCTGATCATTTTTTCTGTTTTTGGGGTTTTCCCGTTACTGTTTTCTGTTTATCTGTCATTTCATGAGTGGAACCCTGTTAAAGGCATGGACGCGATGGAATTCGTAGGTGTAGAAAATTACTACATTGCACTGACCGACCCGTGGCTATGGCGCTCGCTGAAAAATACGCTTTGGTTAGCGATTACCTCAGGTGTCGCGCAGCATTTAGTCGCGATTCCAGTGGCTTACATGTTGGTGTCAATGGGTGACCGCATGCGCCATTGGTTAACGTCGGCGTACTTTTTACCGTTCATTACATCAACGGTTGCGGCATCTCTGATTTTCTTCAACATGTATTCGCCTAACTCCGGCATCATCAACCAAACGCTCATGGCATTGGCCGACAGCACACTGTTTGGTTGGGCATTTGCTTGGGTGAATGACTTCCAGCCCATTCGTTGGCTTGATGATGCGACGATGATCAAACCGTCTATCGCGATCATGATTTTCTGGAAATACACCGGCTTCAATATTGTTCTGTATACAACGGGCTTAATGACGATTCCTAAAGACATTTTGGAAGCGGCTCGTATGGATGGTGCGAATGCTTTCCGCCGCTTCTGGAACATCTCATTACCAATGATTCGTCCGTTTATCTTCTTCGCTATCACCATGACTATTATTGGTAACTTGCAGTTATTCGAAGAACCGTTCGTATTAACTCGCGGTACCGGTGGTACGGGTCAATCTGGTTTAACTATCTCTATGTATCTATACAAAGTGGGTTGGGAATGGCTAGAAATGGGCACTGCGTCAGCTATCTCATGGTTACTGTTCGCTCTCATCGCGACGTGTACATTAATTCAGTTCTTATTCTTTGGTAAGAAAGGCTTAGGGGAACATTAATATGTCGACTTCTATTAAGACAAATTCATCACCGCTAAGTGGGCTAATGCCAAGCGAACGCACCATGTTCATCCTGACGAAAGTCTTGATGGTGATGCTAGGTATTCTTCTGATTGTGTCAGCGATAATCACGGTGTTCCCGTTTGCATGGTCAGCACTGTTATCGACGCGTGATCGTTCTGAAATTTTCGGTTCAGGCATTAGCTTCGCGATAGGCGATAGCTTAATGGTCAACTACGCCAAACTGCTTGAAATCATGCCGTTTTGGAAAGCGATGTTTAACTCAATTTACGTGGCTTTCCTAGGTACGACCATTTCACTGCTGTTTTGCAGCATGGGTGGTTACGCGTTTGCTGTGTTTAAGTTCCGCGGTAAGAACGTGTTGTTTGGCATGCTTGTGGGCTCGATGGCGATTCCACCGGTATTAAGCCTGATCCCATACTTCATGATCGTGAAATTCCTAGGCTTGCTCGATAACCACATCGCGGTTTGGCTGCCATTCACGACGACTCCGTTTGGTATTTTCTTAATGCGTCAGCACGTGATTGCATCCATTCCTAAAGAGTTATTAGAAGCAGCGAAACTGGATGGCGCAGGTGAATTCAGAACGTACTGGAGTGTCGTACTTCCGCTGATGAAGCCAGCTTTAGCCACCCTCGCCATTGTGCAGTTTGTTTTCTTCTGGAACATGTTTATGCAGCCACTTGTGGTACTGAACAACCCAGATAACTACGTGATTACACAAGCACTACGAAGTGTACAAGGGATTCCCAATACACCTTGGGGCGCAGTAATGCTAGGTACAACAATTTCAATACTTCCACTTGTGATCACTTACTTGTTCGCATCGAAACAGATGATCAGTGGTTTAACGTCCGGTGCGGTTAAAGGTTAGGTTTAAGGGTTATAACAATGAATAAATATCAACTTCCAAGTGATTCAAAGTTACGCAGTAAGGAATTTGTATTTGGTGTCGCGACATCGGCATACCAAATTGAAGGCGGCGTTAAAGAGGGCGGTCGTACACCGTCTATCTGGGACACGTTTTGTAAAAAGCCGGGCAAGGTAGATAACGGCGACAGTGGTGATGTGGCGTGTGACCACTACCACTTGTGGAAACAAGACATCGAAATGATTCAAGGCCTAGGTGTGGATGCTTACCGTTTATCGATTGCATGGCCACGAATTCTGCCTCAAGACGGTGTGGTTAACCAAGAGGGGCTAGAGTTTTATGGTGAGATCATAAAAGAGTGCCACGCTCGCGGATTAAAAGTGTATGTCACGCTCTACCACTGGGACTTGCCGCAATACCTAGAAGATAAGGGCGGGTGGTTGAACCGTGAAACATCATACAAGTTCGCGGAATATGCAGAAGCGGTCAGCCAATACTTTGGTGACACCATTGATGTTTACACCACCTTGAATGAACCGTTTGTGTCGGCGTTCCTGGGTTACCGTTGGGGTGAACACGCTCCGGGTATTAAAGGGGAACGTGAGGGCTACTTAGCCTCTCATCACTTGATGCTTGGTCACGGCTTGGCGATGCCAATTCTTCGTAAAAATGCACCTAACGCTAAACATGGCGTGGTGTTCAATGCGACGCCGGCTTATCCATTTACAGAGCAAGATCAAGCAGCCGCTGATTACTGCGAAGCAGAAAATTATCACTGGTTCATTGACCCAGTGTTGAAAGGGGAATACCCGCAACTTGTGCTGGATCGCCAGGCGTCAAACCTTCCTATGATTTTAGAAGGCGACTTAGACATTATCAGCGCACCAGTGGACTACATCGGAATCAACTACTACACACGTAATGTTGCTCGTTTTAATGAAAACGGTGATATCGAGTCAGTGAAGCAAACGGATGCAGAGCATACCTACATCGGCTGGGAAATTAACCCTCAGGGGCTAACGGACTTGATGGTGCGCTTAAATGAGCGATACGACAACTTGCCACCAATTTACATCACTGAAAATGGCGCGGCAGGTAACGATGAATGTGTGAATGGTGTCGTAGAGGACGAGCAACGTGTTCGTTACTTCCAAGGGCATATTGAAGCTGTGCACAACGCGGTAGAAGCTGGCGTGAAAATAGATGGCTACTTTGCATGGAGCTTGATGGATAACTTTGAGTGGGCTTTCGGTTATTGCCAACGTTTTGGCATCGTCCATGTTGATTACCAAACACAAAAAAGAACATTGAAACAGAGCGCAATCGCATACCGAAATATGTTGCAAGAGCGTGCTGAGGAGAACAGATAATGGCTAAAGTTGAATTTAAAAATATCAAGAAATCATTCGGTGATGTTGAAGTCGTAAAAGAGTTCGATTTTACGGTTCAAGACGGTGAATTCGTTGTGTTCCTTGGCCCATCAGGTTGTGGTAAATCGACCACGCTTCGTATGTTGGCTGGACTTGAAAGCATTAGTTCTGGCGATATCGTTGTGGGCGGTAAAGTGATGAACAAAGTGGATGCAAAAGACCGTGATCTAGCAATGGTGTTCCAAAGTTACGCGCTTTACCCGCACATGACGGTGTACGAGAACATCGCCTTTGCGCTAAAACTGAAGGGCATGTCAAAAGCAGAAATCGACGTAGAAGTGCTAAAAGCGGCGAAAATGCTAGAGCTTGATCCACTACTGAACCGTAAGCCAAAAGAGCTTTCTGGAGGTCAACGTCAGCGTGTAGCAATGGGCCGTGCAATGGTTCGTACACCTAAGGTTTTCTTGTTTGATGAGCCTCTGTCTAACCTAGATGCTAAGTTACGTGGCGTCATGCGTGAGGAAATCAAACATCTTCACCGAGAGCTCAAAACAACGACTATCTACGTAACTCACGATCAAATCGAAGCGATGACGTTGGCTGACCGCATCGTTATTCTAAAAGACGGTTATGTGGCGCAAGTCGGCACGCCAACAGAAGTGTTCCAACGCCCAGCGAACAAATTTGTTGCTCAGTTCATTGGTAACCCATCAATGAATATGTTGGATGCCCAACTGATTGAAAAAGAAGGGGAGTTCTTTGTTGAATTAGGCGATGTTCATATTCCTCTGCCGGAGCGTTTTAAATCATTGGCATCGAAGAACCTTGCACTGCACTTTGGCGTTCGCCCAACGGACATCCACCTGCGTTCAGAGCAAGTCGACCATGACCGAGTATTACCATTCCCTGTGAAGATCAAAGACAAAGAGCTGCTCGGTGCCAGCATTTTGCTGAAAACCGAGATCGCAGGCCAACCTTTGATGGTGGAAACTCAAGCTGCCGAGGTGGATGTGGATGCTTTGACGCTTTACCTCGACCTAGATGCATTCCACTTATTTGATGCGCTGAGCGAAAACTCACTCGCGAGCTAGCGCACTGGGTGGCGAAAAATGCTCGCCACCACTTCACATAAATAATGACCAATTGTATTTGGCTCCTCCGAATTGGAGGGGCTAGGGATAGTGATGATGAAATTCGGATATTTTGACGACAAAAACAAAGAATATGTAGCAACTACACCGTGTACGCCAGTTAAATGGTGTAACTACGTTGGTACGCTAGATTTTGGTGGCATTGTTGATAGCAACGGTGGCGTGCTTTTATGTAAAGGAGATCCGGCGTTAAACCGAATTACGAAATACATTGCGCAGTTGCCTAATTCGGACTTTAAAGGTTCAACAATGTATCTAAAAGTCCGCGACGAAGCGGGCAACGTGGAAGTCTTCTCACCTTTCTATACGCCGACATTAAAGCCGTTAGATAAATTCGAAAACCATACAGGCTTGTCTTACACCACGATTGTGGCTGAAGCTTACGGCGTGCGTTGCGAAACGACATTCTTTGTTCCTAAAAAAGACCAAGTGCTGATCCAAGATGTAAAAGTCACCAATATTTCAGATAAGTCGCTGCATGTGGATGTAGTGCCAGTTTATGAGTTCACTCACTTTGATGCGCTAAAGCAACTACTCAATGCCGATTGGGTGCCACAAACGATGACGTTGAATGCGCACACTCAGCCTACGGGACACATAGTTCTGGAACAGTACGCGTTCATGAAGCGTGATTACGCGGTCAACCTAATGACAGCAGACAGAGCCGCGACATCGTTTGATGGCGATCGTCAGTCGTTCCTTGGCAACTTTGGGTTTGGTACATGGGCGTCTCCGGAAGCGTTAGATAACCCTGAGTTAGGCAATACTGAGTGTTTACGTGGCGACAACATTGGCGCGCTAAACCTAAGGTTAGGTTGGTTAACGCCGAATCAAACCGAGCGTACCGTCGTTCAACTCACTCAGGCAGAAAGCTTGTCGCAAGCAGAACCTCTGCTTGAAAAGTACCGCGACCATGCCACTGTTGATGCCGCATTTTCGGAATTAGCCGAGCATTGGAATCAGTACTTGGAGACCGTTCAAGTAGAAACCCCTGATCCAGCAATGAACTCGATGCTCAACGTGCACAACCCTCGTCAGTGTCATACGACCAAAAACTGGTCGCGTTACTTGTCTTTGTATCAACTTGGATATGGCGCACGTGGCATTGGTTTCCGTGATTCGTCACAGGATACGTTAGGTGTTATTACACACATGCCAGAAGAAGCGCGTGAGTTTATTGAACGCTTGTTGTCTGTTCAGAATACAAACGGCTCTGCGATGCACCAGTTCTTCCCATCCACAATGGAAGCTAATGCGGGGGACTCTCGCGAAGAAGAAGACCGCCCAGATTACTACGGTGACGACCATTTATGGATTATCTATGCCGTTACCCAATACGTAAAGGAAACGGGGAATGCGGACTTCTTAAACAAGCCGATTCCTTATTATCAGAAAGACCATGAAGGCCAGCCGATAGAAGTGGGCTCGGTGTGGGATCATTTATGTCGTTCGATTGAATTCACTTACCGTAATACGGGACAGCATGGTTTGCCTCTATTGGGGTTTGCTGACTGGAACGATACAGTCAACCTGCCTACTGGTGCCGAGTCTATGATGGTGGCGAACATGTACGGTAAAGCGCTGCTAGACATGCTGGATCTGTGCGAGCTACGCGGCGAAAGTCAATTAACTCAACAGTTCAAAAATCAGTATGAGCAAATGCAAAGTACGGTGAATGAGTGTGGTTGGGATGGTGAGTGGTTTGTTCGGTATTTTGATGAGCAAGGTCTACCGATAGGTTCTCATAAAAATGAGCAAGGTCAGATTTACACCAATGGTCAAAGCTGGCCAGTGATTTCAGGGTTTGCGACTCAAGAACGTGCAACGCAAGCCTTGGACTCTGTTTACAGTAAGTTAAACACTTCAAACGGAATCAAACTCTCGACACCGGGTTATAACGGTTTTGATCCCCAGTTGGGCGGCGTTTCAACTTACCCACCAGGGGCGAAAGAGAACGGAGGGATCTTCCTGCATTCAAACCCTTGGGTCATGATTGCAGAAGCGAAAATGGGGAACGGCGAGCGCGCTTATGAGTACTATCGTCAGATTAACCCAGCCTCAAAAAATGAAGACATCGATACGTTTGAGTCAGAGCCCTATTGCTACCCTCAGAATATCTTAGGAGACGAGCACAAACAGTTTGGTCTAGGCCGAAACGCATGGCTATCAGGTACTTCTTCTTGGACCTACGTCGCCGGAACTCAGTGGATTCTTGGGGTTCGACCTGAAATTGATGGCTTGCTTGTGGATCCATGTATTCCTTCAGATTGGCCGGAATTCAAAGTACGTCGTCAGTTCCGTGGAGCGACTTACCATATTCACGTAACGAACCCTAACAAGGTGTGCAAGGGTGTCGCGGAAATGAAAGTGAACGGTGAGCTAATCGAAGGCAATAAAACACCGATATTTACGTCTGGCGAACACATAGTAGAAGTCATTCTAGGCTAAAAGGTTGAGGGCGCTTCGTGCGCCCTTTGTTCCGTTACAAGCATAGATAGAACGACTAATTAGGGCGGTACACGGCTTGGCATTGCCAAGTGAAAGTTTGAGATTGGCTAGGGGCTAATGTGAGTAAGCCCATGTGGTTATTGAACGCATCGGCTGGGCAAGACATAGGTTCAATCGCGATGCTTTGCTCTTGGTCGGGCGTATAAAGTTGCACATAAGGATAGCTTTCACCCTGTTGGTAGTAGAGAGAAGCCACTAAATCATCACGTTCCAGTGCAATCTCGGTTTTGCTTCCCTTAGGAAACTGGAAACAATGATTCAGTGCTAAGCCTTGTAATGACTTTGACTGAGAGAACTCGCTGCATGGTTGAGTTTGCCCGGTAGGTAAGTCGTTGCTGTGAATCACTTCTACGCAATCAGGCATAGTGAGCGTGCAGTTTTCCCGTTTAGTATTGAGAGAAAAGTAAGGGTGCCAGGCATCACCAAATGGGAAAGTCGTGTTGCCACAATTTTTGATTTCTGTGGAGCAGTGGAGTACACCATCCACGTTGATAGTGAATGTGATATTAATTTCAAAAGCAAACGGGAAGCCTTCATTTAGCGAGTCTGTTTTGAATTGAAAACTTACATTTGCACTTTCTTCATCAGCGAAGAAGTGGGTCAATTTGAATGGCTGGTTATAGAGAAGGCCATGAACGGCATGGTCTGACCAAGGAAAGTTAGCGGTTAGTCGATAGTCTCGGGTTTCGAAAGTGTAACAGCCTAGATTCAGACGATTTGGAAATGGGAATAATTTAGCACTGCGAGAAAAGAATGGATGTTGGTCGATGATCTCTTGATGATCTTGATAGCCACTGATAAAAGAAAATGGACTATTATTGACAATGTATTTATTAATGATTGCGCCAAATCCATTAACTATTTGCAGTTCTATGCCATGTTGGGAGTTCAATATTTTGACAGAGTCAAAGCTTCCAACGTTTTCATTTATAATTTTGAACATGTTGTATCTCCATTTTTAAAAGATATTAACAAGAAGAATAAAATATTCAATGGCGGTTTTAAAAAATGAATAATAAAATTCCATACACACAATATTTCGGAAAATCAGAACAGTTATGTAAAAAAGGCAATGCAGTAGAATTTATTCAACCATGGTATACGCCTATTTCAACCACGCCAGAAAATACAGGCATGGCGGTAGGTGGCATCGGTAACACGTTTACTTTAACGCCGAATGGAAGCACACCAAACTTCAGTTTTATCCCAGGTGTTTTTGTTGACTGCTCTATGCAAGATATTAATTTTAATGATTTTTATGCTTCTGTTGCCGATATTGTGTCAGTTGAGAGTCTAAAAGTTTCATGCTACCAAGAGCTTGCCGTTCATCTGAAGTTCTATCCGGCTATTTTTAATGGGAAAACAATATCACCGGATAAAATGGAAGAAGCGCTGACATTGATTAAGTCCGCAATTAATAGCAAAACTTTTTATTCAGATAATATCGAGAATTTTATAGAGTGGAATATTGAGTTTTCGAATAAAACAATTCAGCACATCAATGAAGACTTTAGTTCTCTTATTTGTCAGCTGTATGTCGCTTTGGATTTTTTTAACGGTTTATTGATTAATGATACGGCTAAGTCAATATCGTTAACATCTGACAGTAATAATGCGATTCCATCTATTTCTAGCGATAAAGTGGACTATAAAGCGCTTTATCCAATGGCGGAGTATCGCTATTCATTTACAGATGAAATAGAAATAACGCGAAAGGTGGTTTCACCAATAGTAAAAGGCGATAAACGACTATGTTCGTTACCGATGCACTGGAATCACTTTGAGCTAGTGAACCGAACGCAACGAAAGAAAGTCGTTACTTTGGTTCAACCATTGAAAAATTTAATTGGCTCAACTTACACGAAAAGTAGAGACGGGATCCAAGATTCAGCGTGTGAGTTATCGCAAAACCCTATCGCACAGCAGCACCGTGCTTTCGATGTTTCGGATGAAAAAACGATGTTTTCCGGGGTCCAATTAACCAGTCAGTCACCATATCAAAGTGATATTGAAGGCGAAGTTGTGTTTGGTGTTCAAGCTCAGAATACTCACATTGAGTCAGGCGCAGTATGTGTCTCTTTGAAACCGACCGTGTATACCTCGAAAGTGACGCAGCAAGTCGAATACGCATTAGGGACTGGACGAACAAATGCAGAGTTTGAAACGGGCATCTACAGCGGACGTGAAGCGCTCAGTGCTTTGGTGAGCGTACAAATTGAGTTGAATCCAGGTGAAACCATCGATCTTAGGTTTGCTCAGGTGATGGCTCACAGCAAAGTCATGCTCAATGATTGGCATTCTGATAAGGCTTACACTCAATTTTATCCTCAAACCTTACCCGCGAAAGCGATGTTACAAGACTCGCTGCCTAAGCTAGAAGCTATCGAGCAGGCGATTGTTGATCAACAAAGTGCGTTTCTTACGCAGGCGAGTGAGCAGATATCCGATTCTGAAACGGCAGAGCGCTACGCCACCATGGCAATGAATTCATTGTCGTTTTTGGCAGAATCAACCGTTTGGGACAAAGAAGATAAATTCTTGGTCAAGGAATGTGTGGACTACCCGTTCTTCAACTCGCTCGATGTGTACTTCTACGGTTCGTTTTCACTCTTGTATTTGTTACCAGAGCTCGATGGTTGTGTGATGAGAGATTTCTCGAAAGCGATTCTGGCGGAAGACTTTACCAAACGACGCTATTGGGAATATGAAGCTAAACCTAACGCACAATTGATCGATGAAAAATACCAAGGGGTACGCGCAGTTAGGGGCGCTGTAATCCATGATTTAGGTAGCCCATTTGACATCCAACCTGACGCTTACAGTTGGCACAATGTTAAAGAGTGGAAGGATCTAGCACCTAAATACATTTTAATGGTGTATCGCCACTATCAGAACACTCAAAACTTAGAGGTCGTGAATGATTGTTGGCAGGCGGTAACGGAAAGCATCGACTTTCTAACCAACTTAATCGCAGAAGGTGATGAGTTGCCCCTGACCCGTGGCACCGATGATACATTCGATAACCTTGCGTCTCACGGCATATCTATTTACTGCGCAAGTTTATGGGTGGCAGGTTTACAGGCGGCGAGTGAATTGGCGGTGTTACAAGGGGAAAGTGGGTTAGCGCAAAGCTACCTAGCGCGTTCCAAACGAGCACTTGCAACGTTAGAAGCCAGCTTATGGGATGAGAAAAAGGGCTATTACCACTTCTACGTGACACCGATACAAGCCAAGCATTTAACCGGTGAGGGTACAACTGAGTTGAATGCTCTTGGGTTAGGGCTAACTGGTGAAGCCGTTTCGGATAAAAACTTGTTAAATGATTACCTTAACCAAACGGATCTAAGCTCCGATATCAGCAAAGTTGAACAGCGTTTAAGGAAAAAACGCGAACTGTTTGAAACTGCGCCTCAAGCTTTCACTGAGGAATACACAGCGTTAGTCGAGGATTCGGATAACAGCTTCGGAGACGCCTTGTTAGCTGATAGTTATCTAAAATTGGTGGGACTTAAAGGGATATTCCCAGCCGAGAGAATTGAGCGAGCATTGGATTATGTTTATAAGCATAACTTCGAAATCAACAGCCCTAAGTTGGGGGTTGCGAATATGACGCTCGCTGACGGCATGCCTCATGACGCTTTCCAAGCTCAAGATGTTTGGATTGGCGTACAGTTTAGTGTGGCAACGGCATTGAAATTAGCAGGTAAAGTCCCACAAGCCCAGACGCTGATGGATACGGTTTATACGGCGTTATACGACTATTCAAAAATACCGTTTGCCGCACCAGAAGGGTTCAATTGCTCAGTTTCAGTCACTGAACAAGATCTATCAACATCCTTTAACTTGAGTGAAAATGAAGCGAAAAGCTGGGTTATGATGCTAAAAGAACAAAATTGTTTACTTTCTGATGGTCGGGTCACTCCAAGCTTGACGCAGGATGCTGATGAATTTGTTAATATAACTAAAGGGATGGTTCCTCAAGAGACCGCGCCCCAGTTGCTCAAGTGGTTATCTAGTACAGGGTTGAAATATACCGCAGGTCGTTATTTTAGACCCGGGATGATCTTCGCGTATCTATATCGTGCTTAGCAGTTAAAGGTGGATAAGGTCAGCAGTGAGTGACACTACGGGGTCGCTCACTGTCGAAAACGTAAGTTGAGTTGTGGGCGGTTTTCGCTGCTCGGCTTCTCGGCTTACGGTTAGCTAGATTCAGAGTATTAAAATGCGTAGTAAGACAAAGAAAACAACAGTATATGATGTAGCCAAACTAGCTGGTGTCTCTCCTAGTACGGTATCTCGCTTCCTTAATCGAACCACATACGTGTCGGATGATAAAAGCCAAAATATTGAACAGGCAATCAAAGACACTGGCTACAAGCCTAACTTTCAGATGCAAGAAAACTCCAACCGTCGCTCTTTGACTATTGGAGTGTTGGTGCAACACCCAGATAGCCCGTACACCAGTCGTATTCTAAATGACATGGAAAAAACCTTGATTGCTCAAGGGTACTCGCTAGTGATTGCAACGGGTCACTGGCAACGAAAGCTTGAAATTCATGCACTCGAATATCTAGCAAAGAGCAATGTCGATGGGATGATCATTGTCACCGGCAGTGTGACGAATGAGGACATCGCTAAGTACGCGAAAGACATTCCGATCGTGACCGTGGGCTATGACATTGTTGAGCAAAATGTTCGTTCATTGAATTTAGATAACGTGCTGGGGGGCTACATGGCAACCCTTCACCTCCTTCAACAAGGGCATGTCAACATCGCGCACATAAAGGGCTTATCGTCTCAGCCGGATTCCGGTGATCGATTTGAAGGCTATAAGAAAGCACTGAGTGAGGCGGGAATTAAAGTCCTACCTAAGCTGATTAAACAGGGTGATTTCAGCAGTGAACAAGGTTATGAAAAAACGGTTGAGCTGATCGAATCTAAAGTCCACTTTTCTGCGTTGTTCGCAGCAAATGACCAAACGGCTTATGGAGCAATTAAAGCTCTACACGACTACGGATATAAAGTTCCAGAAGATGTGTCGGTGATAGGTTTTGATGATTTGCCAACGTCTAAGTACTTTACGCCAGCATTGACCACACTCAGACAACCTATTGAAGAAATCGGTGGTGTCTGCGCGGAATCGATTTTGAACTTGTTATCAGGGGAAAGGCATGAAGCGAGGCTCCCACCTATCGACTTGATAGTAAGGGAGTCGACCAAATCTCTTTATCGGTAATTCAACATGCCTCAAAGGTTGCGATAAACCATTAAACCTAAACAAAAAAGCCAGTTGTCATCCAACCGGCTTTTTATCTTTTGCACAAGGTTGTTAGTTCACCAACATGGTGGAAAGTACGTAGCCGACACAAGTTGCTGTAATCACGCCGATAAACCCGGGTAATAAGAAGCTGTGATTCAGTACGTATTGGCCAATGCGGGTGGTACCCGAGCGGTCAAAAGTAATGGCGGCTAAGTCGCTTGGGTAAAACGGGAAGAAGAAATACGCGTAACACGCAGGTAAAACGCCAATCAGAACCGGTGCGGGGATGCCCATCGCAAACCCCAGAGGAAGCATAATGGTCAGCACCGCCGCCTGACTTTTCAGAAATACAGACACGACAAACATCGCAATCGCGAACGTCCAAGGGTGCGCGGCAACAATATCGCTGACCAAGCTAATCAAATAAGGTTTATGGAAGCCAATGATGGTGTCACTCATCCATGCGATACCAAAGATAATGATAACGGCCGTCATTCCCGCAATGAACACATTACTGTGAACGATTTTCTTTGGATCAACCTTAGTCGTGAGCAGGATTAACGCACCAACAGATAGCATCAAAAATTGAATCGCCACAGACATCTTCACGCCTTCAGGAAGTAAAGATAAGTCTTTGCCAAACATGGCTACGAATATGACGGTTACGATACCTGCGAGGAAAATACCCAATCCGCGCTTAGCCGTTTGATGGCTAGCTTGGTTGTCTTCCTCTTCTTTTGTTTCGTCAATGAGCTGAGCTTTAAACTCAAGGTCTTTACAACGCTCGATGAACTCTTGGTCTTGGTCTAGCTCTTTTCCTCGCTTCAAGCTCCATAAGCAGCCTGACAATACCCCGATTAAGGTCGCAGGAATAGTAACCAGTAATACGTTCACCAAACCAATATCCAGTTGGTTATCGGCAGCCGTTGCCATTACTACGGCCGCGGCAGCGGCGATAGGGCTGGCGGTTATCCCCATTTGCGAGGCAACTGTGGCCATTGCCATCGGCCTTTCTGGACGAATTCCTTTTTTATAGGCGACGTCATAAATCACAGGAAGTAGGGGATAAACAGAGTGGCCAGTACCTACCAATACGGTAAGAGAATACGTACAAAGTGGGCCAAGAAATACGATTTGACTCGGATGTTTGCGTAACAGACGCTCGGCGAACTTAACCAGTAGTTTTAGGCCACCAGTTGCTTCCAAAGTCGCGGAAGCGGCAACCACCGCCAAGATGATGAGCATGACGCTGATAGGAGGAGAGCCAGGCGCCACACCAAAGACAAACGCAAGCACCGAAACACCTAATCCCCCTAACAAGCCAAACGCTATGCCTCCATGGCGGATTCCGATAAATATGACCGTCAATAACAGGAGCATATGCACATAAAACATAACCAAACCTCACTGCAGTAGTTAATGTACTGACACCCTACCCAAAAGTGGTAGTGCTTAATGTGAGCGTTTAAGCTAATTATTTGTATGCCGTGGAATATTTCGTAGTTTATTGTTTTTAATCAAGAAAACATAAACTTGCATTAACGAATGCGACACGTCTCTGCTCGAATTTCCCTCAGTCGTTCAACATTTTAGATCGCTATTCAAATAAAAACTCTTGTTTGGTGTCTACCCATTGCGGGAATTGTTTCATGACTTTGGTATACAAAGGGCTTTCGTAGTGTGACCTCAGCCACTTATCCAACTGAACGTAACCGGAACGTACGAACCATTTCTTATCTACGCGTGCAAACTGGCTAATAAATGGCATGAGTGCATAGTCGGCTAGGCTAGGGGTTTCACCAAAGAAGTAAGGGTGCAGTTTTAGCTTAGCTTCAAGAGGCGTTAAGTGAACTTCACAAGCTTGTCTTCTTAGCGCTAAGTCATCGTTGTGATAACGCATTGACGCTCGGTATTGCTCGAGTTTCGGGATAAAAGCGCGATCATTATCGTCAATCAAACCAAGAATCTGCGTGGAAATGTCTGGCGAAGATTGTCGAAGAAGATCGAGAGGGTCATTTTGTGAGAGTGCCCATTTCATGATGTCTAAGCTTTGATCTATCACCGCTTGCTCTGGTGTTTGCTCGTTAAAGACTAAAACGGGTACCGTTCCTTTGGGGGAGGCAAGCAGCAGCTCAGGAGGCTTATTCTTGGTGACGATATCCCTAAGCATGACAGGCTGTTTCGCGAGTAATAATCCCATTCTTGCTCTCATAGCATAGGGACAGCGGCGAAGGGAATAAAAAACAGGTGGTGACATAACACTCTCTTTGATTGGTATGTGATTCATTTCTAACTCTATTTCTATAATTATTATTGTGATTCAGGTCAATAAAAGCTTGAGCTGTGGTAATGAATTAGTGATGTCGTTAGAATACGCGCTCAAAAAATATTATAAGTTAAGCAAGTGAGCGGTTTCAAAAATGAGCAGAAAAATAGAGTTATTGGCACCAGGCGGTGATGTAGAAGCTATAAAAGCAGCCATCGTAGCGGGTGCGAATGCGGTTTATTGTGGCTTGGACACCTTCAATGCTCGTAATCGAGCGTCCAACTTATCATTGGATGAATTGAACGGAGTAATTCGCCTTGCTCATGAGTATGGCTGTGAGGTATTTCTTACCCTAAACGTAGTGTTACTCGAACATGAAATCAAAAACATTGTTAAGTTGCTAAACCAATTGGTGAACACTAAGGTCGACGGCATTATCGTGCAAGACCTAGGTTTATTTGACTTAGTGAAAAAGCACTTCCCAACATTAGATGTTCACGCTTCGACTCAGCTAACGACTCACAACGAAGGTCAAATTAAATTCTTATCTAAGATTGGTGCGTCTCGCGTTAACTTATCTCGTGAGTTGAATTTAGAAGAAATCAAAACGCTGACTGAAGTTGCGCATGACGTGGATGTGCTTACTGAAGTCTTCGTTCATGGTGCCTTGTGTATTGCGTTCTCGGGTCAGTGTTACTCAAGTTCGGTAAGTGTGGGTAACTCGGGCAACCGTGGCCGTTGTAGCCAGGCTTGTCGTGATGAATACGAAATTACCGATGCCGGAAACCGCTTCCCTCTTAACTTGAAAGACAACTCTGCGTATTACGATCTTCCTGAGTTAGTCGATGCAAAAGTCGACTCTTTGAAAGTTGAAGGCCGTATTAAAGGTGCGCACTACGTTTACACCGTTGTCGATACTTGGCGTAAGCAAATTGATAGCTTTGTAGAAAGTGGGTTGCTTTTAGAAGACGATTCAAACCTACATAAAGTCTTCAACCGTGATTTCACGAACTCTTTCCTTAAGGGCAACTTAACGAAGGATATGTTCATTGATAACCCACGCGATAACAGTATCAATTACGCGGTTGAACAAGCTTCTGCTAAAGCTTCAGAGAAGGCGGAGCAAATTTCTGTAGTGCAGATTCAAGAAGTATCAGAAACTCTGCATGCCGACAAAGATGTACTAGGTAATGAGATGCGCGAGAAGATTAAGTTCCTCGACATCCGTAAAACGCCAGTAACGATCGCGTTCTCTGCAAAAGCGGATGAGCCACTCACGGTGACCGTGCTGTCTGATAAAGCTCCAATTGTTATTCAATCGAAATCGCTTCTGATTGAAGATGAAGAAAAAGCACTGACTCAAGATTTGCTTAAGAAGCGTT